>CXWL01001847.1_pt1 | contig 138963 bp, 152 predicted proteins | sample 590931 | NCBI WGS metagenome assembly CXWL01 (sample SAMEA3498368, study PRJEB10139) | groundwater metagenome | biome: water well; material: biofilm material | place: Germany | collected 2015-04-27
CCCCCCCCGCCGCTATCTGCGCGCCGTCCACCCCGATCGCACGACCTCGATCGTCGCCATCTACCCCGAGACGATGCGCCAAGGGGCCGGTCGCTTCCTGGCCACGACCGAGCTGCTGTCGACAGCGGGCATTCGCGTGCCAGCTGTCCGCGCAAACGACCTCGCAGCGGGCTGGATGCTGCTCGAGGACCTCGGCCCGCTCACGGTCTACGAGCTCCCCGGGCCGGACGACATCCAGCACGCGCTCGCAGCTGCCGCGGCCCATCTGCCGCGCCTCGCCGCGCTGCCCGCCGCCGCCGTCGCCGGGCTGAACCCGCCTCTCGACGCCGCGCTGCTGCGCCGAGAGCTCGACCAGACCCGCGACCTCCTCCTCGCGCCGACCGGCGCACTGGGCCCTGAGCTCGGGGCCTTCGACCAGGCGCTGGACGTTCTGTGCAGCGAGCTCGGCGCCCTGCCCGCCGTGCCCTGCCATCGTGACTACATGGCGCGGAATCTGGTCGCTTTGGCGGACGGTCAGATCGCCGTCCTCGACCACCAGGACCTGCGTCTCGGCCCGCCGACCTACGACCTCGCCTCCCTGCTCGGCGACACCGTCTTTGCGCCGCCCGAGCGCGAGGAGGCTCTGCTCTCCGCCTACCTACCTCCCGGCCTCGATCGCCTCGCTTACCATCGCGCCGCCGCCCAACGCGCCTTGAAGGCGGCCGGCACCTTCGTCGCGTTCGCCCGCCGCGGCTCGCCGCGTCACTTGCCCTTGGTGCCACCTACCTTGGCCTGGGCCGCCCGCCACCTGGCGCACCTGCCCGAGCTCGCGACCCGCCAGCCAGGCACCCTCTCCCGTCTCACCAGCCGGCGCTGGGAGCTCGATCTGCTACACTGATCATTCGGTGTCATCGACACCAAGGAGACGGTATGCCGAATCTAGGTATCCCCGAGCTGTTGATCATCCTCGTCATTGTCGTCCTGCTCTTCGGCTCCTCGCGCCTGCCGCAGCTGGGCAAGGGCATCGGCGAGGGCCTGCGCAATTTCCGCAAGGGTATGCGCGGCGACGACGAGGCCGAAGCCCCGCCGACGCAGTCGAAGAGCTGACGACCACTACGCAGCTTCAGGAGTTGGTCGCCGGCGAACGGACGGCCGGTTGTAGCTCGCCAAGAGATCCGGTGAACAGAGCCAGGGACCCCGAGAGCTGCCAGAGCTCCTGCTGATAGCGCACGTAGGTGGCAAGCACCCGGTCCACAAAGTGGCGGGTTTCGTCGTAGGGCGGGACGCCGCCGTAGCGGCTCACCCGATTGGGGCCGGCATTGTAGGCCGCTAGCGAGAGCTCGAGATCACCCCCGAAGCGCCCCAGCAGTCCGGCCAGGTACGCGGAGCCGCGGTCGAGATTGACTGCCGGATCCGCGAGCTCCGTCTCCCCCACACCAACCGTCGACGGCATGATCTGCATCAATCCGACAGCGCCGCGCGGGCTCACGAGCTGCGGGTGAAACTGTGACTCAGCCTCCACCACGGCTGCCACGAGCAACGGGTCGACTCCATGGCGACTCGCCGCCGTCGCGATCGCGGACCCGAAAGGCAGCCCGGTGAGCATCGCCTGCCGGGTTGGGACGTCGTGGAAGGCGGTGAAGAGCTCGAAACTCGCGGGCTCTTGGCGGATCGTACGGCCCCAGCCTCGCTCGAGAACGACGTGCGAGCTTGGCGCGTCGGGCGCCACCCAACGAGCCAACTGAGAGACCAGCGCACGCTCTTCGGCAGTCGGCACAGGAGGCTGACTCGGAGCAGGCAGCGACGACGGCAGATTGGCTGGAAATGCGACCAGCAGCAGAAGCAGCCAGCAAGACGAGAATTTGGAACGATCCATTGGCGCACGAGGCTCCCTGGGTCGTGAATAGGCGGACGGGTCCGGAGCCAAGGCGGCCCGGTTCCGTCAAGGCATACGAATACCGGCAGCCCGACGTTACGGGCAGGGGACCACCGGTGGGCCGTCAACGCACCTCGGGCACGCAACGGTACTGCGCAGAAGGCGCACGCGCGGTTGACGGTCAGCGCGTGGCTGCTACCTCGAGACGGGAGCCCTAGCTCGCCGTGCGACCGCGGGCCGGGTCCCTTGTGCCCGGATTCGGTCTAGGAAGCGACGTTGTTGGCGATCCGCTCGGAATCAGCGGCGCGGAAGGCGCCGCGTCAGGCCGCGGAGCAGCGTGTTTTCGCTGTCACGGATCCCGAGATCGGACACTTTGTTACGCAGGGTGTTGCGATGCACACCCAACGAGCGGGCCGAACGGCAGAGATTGCCGTCGTTGCTGCGCAGCGAGGCGACGATGAACTGCTTTTCGAACTCCCGGCGGGCCTGTTCGAGGGTGACGCCTTGGCGCACGAGCTCGTCGACAATCTGAAACAGGCGCCCGTTGAGATTTTGCTCTTTCACCGCGAAGCCCTCGCTAACCGAGCGGGACCATACCACAGCCGCCCGGACGGACGGAGCGCTGGCGCCCCGCCCGATACAGTCGGCCTCCTACTTGCGCTCGAGGCGGTCGCCGATGTGGATCGCGTAACGCGACTCGACGATGCGAGCGAGCGACGAGTGCGCCTGAACCGACAGCACCGCGAGCTCGCCGAGCACCACCGGTGGCGCATCTGGGCGACCCAAGCGGTAAACGGTGTAGACATCTCCCGGCGTGACGTCGTCGTCGCCACCGCGATCGATGTAGACCACGTGATCCTGGCCGAGGGTGAAGCGCTCGTCGTTCGAGTAGACGATGACCGGCGCATCGGTGAGTGACTCGCGGGCGATCGGATCGGCTTGCGGCCGCATCTCGGTCCGCCGGGCCAGGGGCACGGGCTCCGGCTCGAAGGCCTTGAGATGATCGCCGACCTCGATCGGCGCGCACGAGTGGACGATCTCGGCAATCGCTCCGGAATCCTGCACCGTCAACACCCGGACGCGGCCAAGGTAGGCGTAGAAGCGGCCCATCGCCTGCCCGGTCACCGGGTGCTTGACCATGTTCCGCGGCGCCACCACGGTGTACACCGTCCCCGGCGACATGCCCGCGACGCGGCCGCCATCGAGGTACACGATGTCGCTCAGGTACAGCTCGTCCTTGACGGTACCGGACTCGCTCGCGCTCAGGTTGAGGCGGCCGGGAGTCTTGACGTATCGGCCACCGAGGGACTCGTACTCCGAGCCGACGATCGAGAAGGCGAACTCTTCCGTCGGCTCGCCGAGGTAGCCCGAGCAGTAGATGTCGTCCTCGGCACCGAGCGGCACCGGCGCCCCCGCCGCCACCTCGGCCTCGAGCACGCCGGGCATCGCCGGGGAAATCGGCTCCGGCGTCGCCTCGGCCTCGGAAACCCCGGGAGCAGCCGTAACCGCCCCCTCTTCCATGCCGTCAGCAGGCAGTGCGTCGCCAGCATCGCCGATGACCGTCGGCGCGGCCGCCGCGGCCGGCCCAGTGGCCAGCGGATCGCCGGGGTAGATCCAGTGGGCATCCTGGATGTACTGATTGCGCTCCCAGAGCTGTGGCCAGAGGTAGGGGTCGTTGTAGAACCGCTGGGCCAGGGCCCACAGCGTGTCGCCGGCGGCGATGACGTACACCTGGCTGCCGTCGGTGGGCGCCGGCGGCGGATCCCACGCCGTCCAGTGATCACCAACCTGGTGCAGCGACTGCGGAGGCCGATCATCGGCCGAGGCCGGCAGCTGCGCGGCGACGCCCAGAACCAACGCACACAATGTCGCGCGGCGAGCTCGCACGAGCTTGCTCGAGCGCGCGAGAACCTCTTCGCACGCAATCATCGCAGCCTCTGGCATGGGCGGAATCTCCGGCGGCGCATAGCGCTGACGACCTGGTTGACTCTCGAGAATGACCGCGAGCTTCCGGCTCGCACCCCAGTCGACCTGAACACTGCCCGCTAAGGTAGCGACTTTGTTCTTTAGAGTCAAGGTTTAGCGGCCGGCCAGGACGGCCCGGCCAGGGCGGCCGGGCCAGGGCGCCCGCGGGCGCCTCAGGGCAGCTTACTGCGCCGATCGGCCGCCACCGCAGACGCAGCACTCTCCGGGAAGCGCCGCAACAGCTCGTCGTAGGCGGCGCGCGCGCCGGCTTGCTCGCCGAGCTGCTCGAGGCACTGACCCTGCTTGAGCAGGGCGTCCGGCACCTTGTTGCCACTCGGGAAGCGGGCCGTGGTCTCGCGGTAGGCAAGCAGCGCGCCGCGCAGATCCCCCTGCTGGAATCGACTCTCGCCGATCCAGAATTGCGCGTTGTCTCCGAGGTCAGTGGCGGCGTGCTTGGCTAGGAACTGCTCGAAGGTGCTCTCCGCGTCCGCATAGCGGCCCTGGTGAAACAGCGTGTAGGCGCGGTCGTACAGGCCCTGGGCCTCGACTGAAACTGGGGTGAGGGGCGTCACCTCGGTTGACGGCGGCATTGACGGCGGCTCCGGATCCGCCAAGTCGGCCTCGTCGATCGCGGTCGGTAGCGCCGACGGAGGGAGCAGCTGGCCAGCCGGCGACGTCGGTGCAGCGGCCGCGGCCGACGTCGCCGAGGACGCGGCGCCGGCAGCCCGGGGCGCGAGCGGCGGGGCGGCGGCGCGGCCACTCGTGAAGGCAGCCAGTTGCTGGCGCAGCGAGGCAAGCTCGACCTCGGTCACCGCCGCGCGGCGTTGCAGGTCGAGGACGCGCTGCTCGAGCTCGGCCACGCGCCCAGCGGACGCCGGCGTCTCACCGCCGAAGGGGCCGCCCAGACCGCTGGCACAACCGCCGAGGGCGAATCCCAGGAAGCTCAGTACCAGGACGCCGACGACGCTCGAGCCGCCGGGGCGCCGCGCGTCACGCACCGGGCTTGGCCTCTTCGGCGGCAGGCTGCGAGCTGGCGGCGGCGGGCGGCGCGGGGCTCACGGTCGGCTGCGGCCGCTTGCCGATCTCGTCGAGGTAGCGGCTCTGCGGGAACTCCTGGCGCAGCTGGTCGAAGGTGCGGGTGGCATCGTCGACCTGGCTCAGGCGGTCGTAGGAACGCCCGAGGTAGAACAACACCGCTTCCTTGTCGGGATACTCGGGATAGGTGACCAGCAGGTATTCGAGGCGCAGCTTGGCCGCCTTGGCCAACCCGTAGCGCAGGTAGAAGCGACCGACCGACAGCTCATGACTGGCCAGGTTGGCCTTCACCTTGCCCATGCCGTCGCGCGCCGCCGCCGCGTACTCGCTCGTCGGGTAGATGCGCAGGAGATCCTCGTAGGCCGACAACGCCTTGTAGGTGACCTCCTGATCGCGGTCGGGCTTCTCCATGCGGGCCGCCAGGGCGCCAGCGATCTGGTACTGGACGTACCCCGCGCGGTCGCTCGTCGGGAAGCGGTTCTGGAAATCCCGATACTTGGCCTCGGCCTGGATGAAGTTGTCACTGCCACCCTCGAGGAAGTGAGCGTCGGCGACCAGCAGCAGAGCCTCGCGGCCTTGCACCGAGTTGGGCTCCACCTCGAAGGCGTGCGACAGGTACTTGCGGGCGGTGCCGAACTTCTCTTTCTCGAGCAGACGCTTGCCTTCGAGCAACGACTCGCCGGCCGAGAGCTGGAGAATGGGGTCTTCCTTGATCTGATGGCGGCAGCCCAGGCCGAAGAGCAGCATGAGCCCCAGCAAACCAATCCCGGGGCGACGCCAGTTGCGATCCGATTTCATCCGCGCTCCTCTTCCGTGAGTTGTCGCAGCTCACCCATGACCGCCAGAGGGTCCGGCGAGCCGAAAATCTCCGAGCCGACGACACAGATCTCGACCCCGGCGGCGACCGCGTCGCGGACGTTGCCGCGACCGATGCCACCGTCGATCTCGATCCGGGTCGCCAGGCCCCGGTCGGCGATCAGCCGACGCAAACGCCGTGCCTTGTCCAGCACGTAGGGCAGAAAGGGCTGACCACTGTAGCCCGGATTGACCGACATCAGCAGTACGAAATCGAGCTGGGGCAGGACGTCGAGCAGAACCTCGACCGGCGTTGCCGGGCACAGCGCCACGCCGGCCTTGACTCCGCGCGAGCGGATCCGCGTGGCGAGGCGGTCGGCATGGGCCGTTGCCTCCCAGTGGAACGACAGCCAGGCGGCCCCAGCGTCGAGAAAACCGTCCACCAGCCTGTCCGGCTGAGCGATCATCAGGTGCACGTCGAGCGGCAGCCGACTCCGGCGGGCGAGCGCCGCCACCACCGGCATGCCAAAGGTCAGATTGGGCACGAAGTGGCCGTCCATCACGTCGACGTGCACCAGATCGGCGCCACCGGCAGCAATGACGTCGAGAGACCCGGCCATATCGGCCAGGTCCGCGGCAAAGATCGACGGTGCCAGCAGCATCGGGCTCCTCCTCAACGACCGCTCGGCACGACGTCAGCCGGGGCCGTCACCACCAGAGAGATCGCTTCCCGTCGGCGCAGCGGGTGGCCGGCCAGCGGGTACTGGCGAAGGATCACCCCCGACATCACGCCCTCATAGGGCTCGAACTTGACGCTACCGAGCCGAAATCCGCGGGCGTCGAAGAACACCCGCACGTCGTCGTAGTGGCGGTAGACGAGATCCGGCATGACGAAGGTCTCGCTGCCCGCCTCGAGCGCATAGAGCAGGTGCACCGGAGTCGAGGCGTCGGCCAGCGCACCAGCCGGCGGGTCCTGTTCGACGACGGTACCGGCAGGGGCGTCGGCGCGAATCACCCCGCCGGACCTCCCGGCGGCGAGCCCGGCGGCGACGAGGGTGACCTGAGCCGCCGGCAAGGCCTGGCCGAGCAACGTCGGCACCGCGATGCGATGCGGCCCGCTCGACAGAATCACGCTGACCGGACTGCCCCGCTTGACCAAGCTGCCGGCTGCCGGCTCCTGCCGCGCAACGCCACCGGCGGGCACCGCCGCGTCGAAGCGCGTCTGGTCGCTCTCTACGAAGTCGAGGCCCTGGTCAGCGAGCAAGGCGCGAGCGTCGTCGACCGACAGGCCGACGATCTCCGGCACCGAGGTGACGCCACCGCGGACGAAGACGCTGAACGCCAGGTACGCCGAGACGGCGAAGAGCAGCCCCAGGAAGCCCGCGAACGCCAGGCGCCCGAGCCAACGCAGCAGGGTCCGCACGCCCGACCTCTACCCCAGGTTCTTCATCAGGTCGAACACCAGCACGGTGCCCATCAGCAGCATCAGCAGCACGAAGCCCACCTGGTTGACCCGTTCCTTGAGCGCCAGCGAGAGGTCTCGCCTGAGCAGGCTCTCGATGAGCAGCATGAGAATCTGGCCGCCATCGAGCAAGGGAATGGGAAAGAGGTTGAGCAGGCCGATGCTGATACTGATCACGCCCATCAGGTAGACCAGATTCTTGAACCCGCTGCGGGCCGCGGCGCCGCTCCACTTGGCGATCTCGATGGGGCCGGACAGCGCGCTCTTGGCGGCGATCTGGTTGGTGAAGATCTTGCCAATCACCATCAGGGTCTGGCGGACCACGTCGAGGTTGTAGTGCCAGCTCTCGATGATTGCCTGTCCCGGCCCATAGCGCTGGAAGGCGCCCAAACGGACGCCGATCTTGCCCTTCCCCGACTGGTCCTCGGGGGTCACCGCCAGACGCTGAATGACGCCGTCGCGCAGCACCTCGACGCTCACCTGCTGGCCGGCATGGGCCTCGATGAAGGCCACGAAGGCCACCGCATCTTCGACTGGCCGGCCGTCGACGTTGCGCACCTCGTCGCCCGTGCGCACCCCGCCCGCCGCCGCCGGGCTTCCCGGGAAGACCTCGGCAATCCGCGGCAACACCCGCGGATAGACCCCCGAGAGACCGATCCCGTACTTTTCGTCCTTGGTCGGGGTCACCGCGACCGCGAGCGTCCGTTCGCCACGCTCGAGCAGCAGCGCCACCGGGCGACCCGGCGACGTGAGGAGCGCCTCGGCCACCTGTTGCCAGCGTTCGATCTCCTCGCCGTCGACCTGGCGCACCGTATCGCCCGGGGCGAGACCCGCGGCGGCGGCGGGGGACCCCGCCTCGACGGCGCCGACAACCGGCGGCACGTTGCGCAGACCGGTCACCTCGACGCCGACCATGAAGACGGCGGCAATCAAGGCGAGCGACAACACGAAGTTCATGAACGGCCCGGCGACGTAGACGATGATCCGCTGCCAGCGGGGGCGGTTCAGAAAGTCGCCGGGGTCGTCACCCACCTCGTCGGGATTCTCGCCCGACAGCTTGACGTAGCCGCCGAGCGGCAGCACCGAGATGCGGTACTCGGTGCCGGCGCGCTCGAAGCCCCACAGCCGGCGGCCGAAGCCCAGCGAGAACGTGAGGACGCGCATCCCGAACGCCTTCGCGGCCAGCAGGTGGCCCGCCTCGTGGACGAAGATGATGACGCCCAGAGCGAAGACGAAGGCCGGGATGGTGGTGAGCAGGTTTTGCATGCCGGGACGGTTTCTCGCGCTGGTTCGATAGGGGGAACGGACCGCGCCGACGGCACAGCCCCGGTTGACAGCGGTTGCGGGCTACGCGCCGCGCTGGGTCGCGAGCCTGTCCCGCGCCGCGCGGCGCGCCCAGTCATCCCAGGCGAGGGCGGCGTCGACGTCGGCCAACGGCTCGGCACGGTGGGCCGCGAGCACCGCCGCGACCGTTTCAACGATAGCAGGAAACGAAATCTCGCCCGCCAGAAAGGCGTGCACCGCCACCTCGTTCGCCGCGTTGAGCACGGCCGGCGCACTCTGCCCGGCGGCAAGGGCCTGTCGAGCGAGACCGACGGCGGGAAAGGCGACTTCGTCGACCGGCGCGAAATCGAGGCGGCCGAGCTCGTGGATCGGCAGGCGCGGGAAGTCGTTGGCCCACCGCTCCGGCCACGCGAGGGCGTACTGGATCGGAAAGACCATGTCGTTGACCGAGAGCTGGGCAAGCCACGAACCGTCCCGAAATTCGACCAGCGAATGGACGATCGACTGGGGATGAACGACGACGTCGATCGCCGACTCGTCGACCGCGAACAGGTGGCTCGCCTCGATCAGCTCGAGACCCTTGTTCATGAGCGTGGCCGAGTCGATCGAGATCTTTGCTCCCATGCTCCAGGTCGGATGGCGCAGTGCCTCCGCCGGCGTGATCGTGGCGAAGGTCGCCCGGTCCCGGGTGCGAAACGGTCCGCCCGACGCGGTCAGGACCAGGCGTCGCACCTCGGCGGCCGTGCCGCCGCGGAGGGCCTGATGCAGCGCCACGTGCTCGCTGTCGATCGGAATGAGGCTGGCGCCGTGCCGCCTCGCCAGTGCCATCAGGATCGGCCCGGCGACGACCAGCGATTCCTTGTTGGCGAGGGCGACGTCACGCCCAGCCGCCAGCGCGGCGACCACCGGCTCGAGGCCGGCAGCACCGACCATCGCGGCGACCACCTTGTCGACACCGGGCCAGACGGCCGCTTCCACTACCGCCGCGCGGCCGCTGCCGATGCGCACGTCCGGGCATAGATCGCGCAGCCGGGCAGCGGCGGTGGCATCCTCGACCGCGACGAACTCGGGTCGCAGCTCCGCCACCTGGGCGGCCAAGGCCTCCGGGTCACGACCGCGGGCGGCAAGGGTCGCCACCTGCAGGCGGTCGGGGTGCTGGCGGACGACGGCGAGTGTGCTCTTGCCGATCGACCCGGTGGCCCCGAGCACCGCCAGCCGCAGGGGACTGCCGCGATCAGCGGCCCCGTCCGCCGCGCTCACCGGATGCGGACGCCGATGCCGATGCCCCACAGCGCCAGCAGGAAGACCGGCGCCGCAAACAACATCGCATCCATGCGATCGAGGGCGCCGCCATGACCGGGGATCGAGTGCCCGGAGTCCTTCACGCCGGCCCCCCGCTTGAGCAGGGACTCGACCAGGTCACCGACCTGGGCGAACACCGAGGTCACGCCGGCCACCGCGAGCAACGGGCCGTCGATCGCGCCCAGGCGCCAGACGCTCCACACCGCAGTGGCCAGGAGGCTGATCGCGAGGCTCGCCGCCGCCCCTTCCCAACTCTTCTTCGGGCTGACCACGGGAGCCAGCTTATGGCGGCCCCAGGCACTGCCGACGTAGTAGGCCGCGGTGTCGCCCAGCCAGACGATGGCGTAGAGCAGGAACAGGAGCCACGGGTCGGCGCGCTGGATGAGCGGCAGGGCGATGATCGCGGCGACCAGATACGGGAGCCCGAAGGCGATCAGGCCGAACGCCGGCACGACCTGAGCGATCGGCGTGCGAGCAAAGAGCACCAGGCAGCCGACACCGACACCCAGGGCGAGCAGGGTCGCCAACAGGAGCGGCGTGCCCGGTGTCCAGGCACCGCCGCCCGGTTGCGCGCCAAGGGCCCCCGGGCCACGGACGGCGAGCCACAGGGCGATGGCACTTGCGGGCACCCAGAGCAGCAGGCTGCCGATCGGCGCCCGCGGTGCGAAGTGGCGCCCAATGCGCACGTACTCGCCCGTTGCCCAGGTAACGATCACCAGGACCAGGATGAAGAACCCGTCCGCTGGCAAGCGGAATGTCGCGAGAAGAGCCAGCGGTACGCCGATCGCGGCGGTAAGGAGACGCTTCATGCGATGACAGCCTCCGTCAACCCGAACGGCGCCCAGGAAGGAAGAGCGGCTCTTCTTCCTTCACGCCGCCGAACCGACGGTCGCGCTGCTGGTAGTCGAGAATCGCCTCGAACAGCTCGCGGGCCCGGAAGTCGGGCCACAGGGTCTTGGTGACCCAAATCTCGCTGTAGGCGATCTGCCAGAGCAGGAAGTTGGAGATCCGCTGCTCGCCCGAGGTGCGAATCAGCAGGTCGGGATCGGGCTGACCCGAGGTGTACAGGTAGCGCCCGAGCGTCTCTTCGTCGATGTCGGCCCGCTTGCCCGCCGCCCAGTCGGCGACGATGCGCCGACACGCGTCGACGATCTCGCAGCGGCCCGAGTAGTTGAGGGCAATGTTGAACGTCATCCCCTGGCAGTTGCGGGTGATCTCGAGCCCGGCCTCGAGCTCGCGCACGACCGTCGGTTCGAGCTCTTGCCAGCGGCCGACGACGTTGAACCGGATGTCGTTGTCGACCAGCGACCGCAGCTCCCGTCGCAGGTACTCGCGCAGCAGGTTCATCAGCGTCCGGACCTCGAAGCGCGGGCGCTTCCAGTTCTCGACCGAGAAGGCGTAGAGCGTGAGGACCTCGAGACCCAGCTTGGCGCCCGTCTCGACGGTGTCGCGCACCGCCGTCACGCCGGCACGATGGCCCTCGACGCGCGGCAAGTTGCGGGCCTTCGCCCAGCGCCCGTTGCCATCCATGATGATGGCAACGTGGCGCGGCATCCTCGCCGGGTCGAGCCGACGAACGAGCAGCTCTTCGGGAGAGCCTGGCGCGGCGAGCTTGGCGGGGTCGAACATCGCGGCAACGATGGTTAAGGTACCACAGCGACCGTGGCTGACTTGGGGCCAGGCGCCGGCAGGATCGCGTCGTCTCCGAGCTCCCAGCAGGGCGCGTAGAGGACCCGCTCGAGGGTGAGCCCCTGCGGCGGGGCGGTGGGTCCGGCGTCGCCTCGCGGGCGCCCGGTCAGCAGCCCGGCTACCCATTCGACAGGCCGTCGGCCGCTACCAACCTCGAGCAGAGTCCCGACCAGGCTACGCACCATGCCGCGCATGAAACCCTCGCCGAGGAGCCGCAGCTCGAGGGGCCCGTCGGGCGCGTCGGCCACCGACCAGCCGGCGGCTGAGATCGTGCGCGCGGTCGCTTCGGGGCTGTCATCGCTTTCGTGGCTGCCGCCGGCCAGGGCGAAGGCTCGAAAATCGTGGCGGCCGACGAGGCAGGCGGTGGCCGCCGCGAGCGCTCCGAAGTCGAGGTCGGGACGAACGCGCACGGCGCACCACGCATCGAGAGGCGAGAGCACTGCCGAGCGCACCAGCCGATAGCTGTACTCCTTGCCCTGGGCGTCGAACTGGGCATGGAAGTCGTCCCGCACCGCCGCCGCCGCCAGCACCCGCACGTCCTCCGGCAGGTGATGGTTGCTGCCGTGGATCAGGCCGAGGACCGGAAAGGGCGCGGCCAGGTCGAGGTGGGCAGCTTGGCCGCGCGCGTGGACGCCCGCATCGGTGCGGCCGGCGGCCTGCACCCGCACGGCGGCGCCAACCAGCTCACCCACCGCCCGCTCGACGACTTCCTGGACGCCCAGCCCGTTGGTCTGGCGCTGCCAGCCGGCGTAGGAGGTGCCGCGGTAGGAGAGGGTGAGTCGGTAGCGCATCGGCGCTCTGAGGCTAGCAGCCCTTGGTGGCCGTCGCGGCGGCGCCGGACTTACAATGCGGCCGTGCTCTTTCCGGCCCCCCGTGCCGTGCCCGTCACCGTCCGCCCCGCTCGGGCGGCGGACGCGGTGGACCTGCGTCGCTGGCGCAGCGAGCCCAGCGTACGTCGCTTCCAGCCGTTGACCGACGTCAGCCTGGGCGACCTGCGCAGTGACGTCGCCGGGCAGGTCTTCACCGACCTTGCCCGCGGACGCGGCGACCGTTTCCAGTGGATCGTGCTGGTGGGCGGCCTGTCGGCCGGCTGGTTGACGCTGGCAGTGCAGAGCTGGCCGCACGGCCTCGCCGAGATCGGCTACGCGCTGTCCACCAGCTACCAGGGCCGCGGGGTGATGCCACAGGCGCTCACCCAGGTCCTCGCTCAACTCTTCCTCGAGGCCCCCCTGCATCGCATCGAAGCGCGCTGTCACGTCGAGAATGCCGCGTCGCAGCGCGTGCTCGAAGGCGTCGGTTTTCAGCGGGAAGGCCAGCTGCGCGGCTACTTCATCCTCGACGGTCGGCGCGTCGACAACTTCCTTTACGCCATCCTGCGCACGGACTTCCTGCCGACCGCACCACCCGTCGTGTCGCCCAGATAGCCGCCCAGGGCCTTACAGGAGCTCGAGGCTGGCGTAGCGGGCGACCAGCTTGCGCTTGCCGGCGCGCTGGAAATAGACGGTGATCTTGCCGTCGTCGGCACCGCCCTCGATGTCGAGCACCACGCCGTCGCCGAGCGTCTGGTGGCGCACGCGACTGCCCTTGCGCAGGCCCACCGGGGTGCGCGGCACCGCCGCGGGTGCGGCGCCGAAGCCCGTCCGCGTTGGTCCGGCAGGTGGCGCGGGCCTCGCCCCGTAGCCGCCCGACGTAGCCCCGGGACGCATCACCGCCGGGTCTGTCGGCGCGCCACCCGGCTTGCCGAAGAACTCGTAGACCGAGCTCGCCCGCCCCTCGAAGCGCCGCTCGGCGTACAGATCGGGACTGCGGAAGACCTCGAGGTGCCGCTCGGGAATCTCTCCGAGGAAGCTCGACTCCTGTTGATCCTGGTAGCGGCCGGCGATCCGCCGACGACGGCAGTGCGTCAGATACAGCCGCTGCCGCGCCCGCGTCATGCCGACATAGAGCAGCCGTCGCTCCTCCTCGAGGTCCTCGCGAGAGGGGCCGGCGTTGAAGTGCGGCAGCACGCCCTCCTCGAGCCCGGAGAGGACGACGAGCGGGAACTCGAGCCCCTTGGCGCTGTGCAACGTCATCACCGACACGCCGCGCCCCTCCTCCCAGGTGTCGATGTCGGCGACCAGGGCGACGTGGTCGAGGAAGGCAGTGAGCAGGTCTTCCTCGCTCGCATTGACGCTCGACTCCTCGGTGAACTGCTGCGCCGCGGACAGGAACTCCTGGATGTTCTCGCGCCGCGCCTGATCCTCGGGGTCCTCCTTGCGGTAGAGCTCGAGGTAGCCGGTGGCCGCCAACAGCCGGTCGAGGAGCGCCGGCAGCGGCAGCTCCGCGGCCTCGCGCTGCAGCCCGAGCATGAGGTCGCGGAAGGCATGCAGCGCCCGGATGCCGCGGGGCGTCAGGCCGTTCATCGCGTCGTGGAGGAGGACGTCCCAGATCGGCTGGCTGGTGGTGGCGGCGTGCGCCACGAGCTGGTCCTCGGTGCCGCGCCCGATGCCGCGCGGCGGCTGGTTGAGAATGCGCCGCAGCGAGAGGTCCTCGCGTGGGTTGCGCAGCACCCGCAGGTAGGCGATCAGGTCCTTGACCTCGGCCCGCTCGTAGAAGCGAACCCCGCCGACCAGGGTGTAGGGGATCTCCTGCCGGATGAGCTCATCCTCGAGCGCGCGGGTCTGGGCGTTGGTGCGGACGAGAATCGCCATCTCCGAGAGCTTGAGCGCCCCGCGGTGGCTGCGCAGGGTGGCCACCACCCAGCGCGCCTCGTCCTCCTCGTCGCTCGCCTGGTAGAGGACGATCGGCTCGCCGGCGCCGGCGTCGGTCCACAGGGTCTTGCCGCGCCGTCCGACATTGTGGGCGACGACGGCGCCGGCGGCGTCGAGGATGGTCTGCGTCGAGCGATAGTTGCGCTCGAGCTTGCGCACCGTCGCCGTGGGGAAGGTCCGCTCGAAGTAGAGGATGTTGTCGAGATCGGCACCGCGCCAGCGGTAGATCCCCTGATCCTCGTCACCCACCGCGGTGAGGTTGCCGTCGGCGCCGACCAGCGCCCGGATCAGCGCCAGCTGCACCTGGTTGGTGTCCTGGTATTCGTCGACCAGCAGGTAGGAGAGCCGCGAACGCACCCGCGTCGCGATGTCCTCCTCGCGCTCGAGCAGGTTCACCGCCGCCACCAGCATGTCGTCGAAGTCGACCGCCGACGCCTGCTGCAGCAGACCCTGATAGCGACGGTAAAGGCGCGCCACCTTCTTTTCGAAGAAGCCGGCCGCCGCCGCTTCGAAGCGGTTCGGATCCTGGAGCTTGTTCTTCGCCCCCGAGATTGCCGACAGCACGGAGCGTGGCGGAAAGGCGCTCTCGGCCAGCCCTTCGGCGGTCAGCGCCTGCTTGACGAGGGCGATCTGGTCGCTGGTGTCGACGATCGCGAAGTCGCGGCGCAGCCCCACCCGCTCGCCGTAGCGGCGGAGGAGACGCAGGCTGAAACGGTGGAAGGTGCCGACGAAGGTCGGCAGTGGGTAGAGGCCGAGCAGCTTCTCGATGCGCTCGCGCATCTCGCCGGCCGCCTTGTTGGTGAAGGTGACGGCGGCGATGGCGTCGGGTGGCACCCCGCGCTCGCGCACCAGCCACGCGACGCGGTAGGTGATGACGCGGGTCTTCCCGGAGCCGGCGCCCGCCAGCACCAGCTGCGGGCCCTCGCCGTGGATCGCCGCGGCGAGCTGCTCAGGGTTCAGGACCTTCGCCAAATCGAGATCAGACATCCGCCCAGTGTCGCCGACGCCGGCGATCCCCGCAAGTCTTCCGCCCCATGCGTGCCGACCCGCGCCAGCTGGCGGGGGCTGCTACTCGACGGTCACGCTCTTCGCGAGATTCCTCGGCTGGTCGACGTCGCAGCCCCGGCGCACGCCGATGGCGTAGGCCAGGAGCTGGAGCGGCACCACGTTGACGATGGGCTGGAGGAGCTCTGACAGCCGCGGCACCCGCAGGATGTGGTCCGCCACGCCCTCGAGCTCGCCCGCCTCGTGGTCGGTGACGACGATCGCCCGCCCGTCGCGCGCCTGCACCTCCTGCAGGTTGCTCTTGACCTTCTCGAACACCCGCTGCCCGGTCGCCACGGCGACCACCGGCAAGTCCTCGTCGATGAGCGCGATCGGCCCGTGCTTCATCTCGCCAGCGGGATAGCCCTCGGCGTGGATGTAGCTGATCTCCTTGAGCTTGAGCGCGCCTTCGAGGGCCACCGGGTAGTTGATGCCGCGGCCCAGGTAGAGGAAGTCCGAGGCGCGGAAGTGCTCGCGCGCCAGCTCCTCGACCTGGGGTTCGAGCCGCAGCGTGTCGGCAAGGGCCTGCGGCAGGTGGGCGAGCGCCTTCAACAGCTCCGGGTCGACGGCCTGGCCGCGCCGTTGCCGCAGGTGGATGGCGAGCAGGTAGAGGGCCACCAGCTGGGTGGTGAAGGCCTTGGTCGACGCCACGCCGATCTCCGGCCCGGCGTGGGTGTAGACGACGCCCGAGCTGATGCGGGTGGCCTGCGAGCCCGGGACGTTGCAGATCGCAATCAGATGGCCGCCCCGTTCCTTGGCTGCCTCCATGGCCGACAGCGTGTCAGCGGTCTCGCCGGACTGCGAGATGCCGACCACCAGCACCGAGGGGTCGACGATCGGGTCGCGGTAGCGGTACTCCGAGCCGTAGTCGACCTCGACCGGCAGACGGGTGAGCTCCTCGAGCATGAACTTGCCGATCAGCGCTGAGTGCCAGGAGGTGCCGCAGGCCAGGAGCTGGATCCGCGAGAACGAAAGGGCAAGAGTGGGTTCGAGGTCCAGGTCCTCGAAGTCCACCGTCCCGGTCTCGAAGTCGACGCGCCCGCCGAAGGTGTCTTGGGCAGCCTGCGGCTGCTCGTGGATCTCCTTCAACATGAAGTGCTTGTAGCCGCCCTTCTCGGCCTGGATCGGATCCCAGTTGAGGCGGGTCACCGGCCGCGTCACGGCGTTGCCAGCGCGGTCCCAGATCTCGATTCCGCGCCGCCGCAACCGCGCGACATCGCCGTTCTCGAGAAACACGACGTCCTTGGTGTGGGCGAGGAGCGCCGCCGGGTCGGAGGCCAGGAACTGCTCGCCCTGGCCCAGACCGAGGACGAGCGGCGGCCCCATCCGCGCCATCACCAGCTCATCCTCGGCGCTTTCCGCCGCCACCAGGGCGATCGCGTACATGCCCTCGAGCTCGGCGACGGCGGCCTTCACCGCCGCCGCGAGGTCACCGGTGAAGTGCGACGACACCAAGTTGGCGACCACCTCGGTGTCGGTGTCGGTGGTGAAGCTCCAACCGGCCGCCTGCAGGCGGCGCTTGAGCGGCAAGAAATTCTCGATGATGCCGTTGTGGATCACCGCGATGCGCTGCCGCGAGTCGACCACGGGATGGGCATTCCTCTCGATCGGCTTGCCGTGGGTGGCCCACCGGGTGTGGGCCAGGCCGTAGCGACCGGCGGCGATCGGCTGACGCGCCAGGCGCTCGACCAGGCGGTCGAGCTTGCCCTCGGCGCGCTGCGTCGCCAGATGGCCCTGCTCGACCACCACCACGCCGGCAGAGTCGTACCCGCGATACTCGAGGCGACGCAGGCCGTCGATCAACAGGGGAACGACGTCTCGCGGTCCTACGTAACCGACGATTCCACACATGGCGTGCTGGCTCCGATTGGGTGTTTCGGTCGCTCTATGCCGATCCCGTGCGTCCCGACGGAAGGTCGGTCCGACGCGCGTCCTCTCTCCAACCACTCAGCGGTGCGGTTCGCTTCCCGGTTCGCTGGCACCGCGCCGCTGGGCCTGCCGCTCCGCCCACCCGGCGACGTTCTTCTGTCGCTCGCGGGCGACCCCGAGGGCGCCGGCGGGGACGTCGTGGGTGATGACCGATCCCGCCGCCGTCGTCGCACCGGCGCCAATCTCGACCGGCGCCACCAGCATGGTGTCGCTGCCGACGAAGGCGCCAGCGCCGACGGTGGTGCGGTGCTTGGCGTNNGTCGTAGTTGCAGGTGACGACGCCGGCACCGATGTTGGCGCCAGCCCCGACCTCCGCGTCGCCGACGTACGCAAGGTGGTTGGCCTTGGCACCCGGTCCGAGCCGGCTGTTCTTGACCTCGACGAAGTTGCCGACCCGGGCGCCGACGCCGAGCACCGCCCCCGGCCGCAGGCGGGCGAACGGGCCGACCCGGGCACGCGCCTCGACGCGGGCGCCGTCGAGCACGCTGTAGGGCTCGACCACGACGCCGTCGCCGAGCACGCTGTCGCGCAACCAGACGCCCTGGTGCAGCAAGCAGCCGGCGCCGACCGCGCTCGTGCCGAGCAGGGTCACGTCGGGGTGGATGAGGGTGTCCTCGCCCACCGTCACCCCGGGCTCGATCGTCGTGCGCGCCGGCTCGAGGATGGTGACACCGGCGGCCAGGAGCTCGCTGCTCCGGCGGTCGAGCAGCACCCGATGGGCGGCGGCCAGCTCGCTGCGGTCGTTGATCCCGGCCGCCTCGCTGGGATCGGCGAGGGCCACCAGGGCGACCTCGTCACCCGCCAACGCGGCCGCGCCCAAGGCGTCGGTGAGGTACAGCTCGCCCTTGGCGTTGTTGGGCTCGAGCCGCGCGAGGTAGGCGAAGATTGCCGGCGCCGGGAGGGCATAGAGCCCAGCATTGACGGTGCGGTGCGCCAGCACGTCCGCCGTCGCGTCGGCCGCCTCGACGATGCGTTCGAGAGCGTCGCCGGCGCCGATGACCCGTCCCAGGCTGCCGGGCCGCTCGAGCTCGGCCACCGCCATCGCTCCCCAACGGCCGGCAGCGCGCGCGGCCAGGGCCGAGAGGGTTCCTGGACGCACCAGCGGCACGTCGCCCGAGAGCACCAACAGGGTTGCCGGCGGGCCTGCCAACGCCCCGCCAGGCGCGAACAGCGGCGCCACCTGGGCCAGTGCGTCACCCGTGCCCCGCTGCTCGAGCTGCTCGACGAAACGCAGGTCGGCATCGGGGAACGCCGCGCGCACCGCGTCGGCGCCATGCCCGACGACCACCACCAGCTCGCTGCAGCCGGCGGCGCGAGCGGCGGCCAGCACCCAGCCGAGGAGCGGGCGACCTGCCGCCTGGTGCAGGACCTTGGGCAGCGCCGAACGCATGCGCGTGCCCTTGCCGGCCGCCAGCACCACGGCAACGAGGCGCGGATTGAGCGAGGGGGGAGTCAGGGAGTCCACGACGCGCATTCTATCGGTCGACCCGGGCGCGGCCAGCGCGCGACAGCCGGCCGGCGTGGCGGATCAGCCGGCAGGTCGTCGGGACACGTGGGCGGCGAGGGTCAGCAGCGTGGCGGCCAGCTTGTCGGGGTCGTGGCGGATGAGCTCGCCGGCCGCCAGGAGATCCGCTTCGACGACGTCGACCTGCGCCGCCAAGGCGCTGCGATCGACCAGCACCGGCACCGACCCGCCTAGCGCGTAGTGCGCAACGCTCGCCAGCGGCAGTGGCGTGGCGTTGACCAGGACGACATCGGGCACCAGATCGGCGGCATGCTCGGCAATGGCCTCGACGTGCTCGGCCGCATTCATGCCGTCGGTCTCACCCGGCTGGGTCATCAGGTTGAGCAGGAGCACCAGCCGCCCCCGGCGCGCCCGGAGCGCGTCGCGAATGCCGGGGATCAACAGGTTGGGCAGGATCGAGGTGTACAGCGAGCCGGGGCCGAGGAGGACGAGATCGGCATCGGCGATCGCCTCGACGGCCGGTGCGAATGCCCTGACGGCCGCCGGTTCGAGCACGATGCGCGCCAGCCGCTCACCCGACCGACCGACTGCCGACTCTCCCTCATAGAGGCGGCCGGAGCGCCCGTGAGCCACCAGACGCACGTCTTCCAGGGTGGCGGGCAGGATCTGTCCACGCACCGAGAGGATGCGCTCGGCGGTGAGAATCGCCTGGTAGAAGTCCCCGGTGAGCTCGGTCAGGGCGGTGAGGAAGAGATTCCCGAAGGAGTGCCCGGAAAGCCCCTCGCCGGCCGCGAAGCGGTACTGAAACAGCCGGGTCAGCAGGTCTTCGTCGTCCGCCAGGGCAGCGATGCAGTTGCGGATGTCCCCCGGTGGCGGCACCCCGAAGTCGCGCCGCAGACGGCCCGAGGACCCGCCGTCGTCGGCGACGGTGACGACCGCCCGCAGGGCGCCCAGGCGACCGCTGGCCACGTGCCGCTTCAATCCGCGCAGAAGAACGGCGAGGCCGGTTCCGCCGCCGACCGCGATGAGGGCCAGCGAAGCTGCGCTCAGGGTAACCGCCGGTGGGGAGGCGCGGACGCGCTGGGAACGCCCGGCGGGCGCGACGACGGTGCTCAGCCGACCCGCAGGAGGTCGGAAAGAGGCGGGCGGCCGCGCAGCGCTGCGAAGTCGGAGTCGTGAAAGGCGTGCACCCGGTTCTTCGGCTGCAGGGCGATGGCATGGGCCAGGGCCTCGGCAGCCGCACTCTCGTCCCCACGCAGCGCGTGGATCGAGGCGGCCAGGTAGATGAAGCGCTCGTCGCGGTCGTTGCCGTTCTGACGGCAGAGCTCGAGCGCGCGGTCGAGCTCGCCCTCGTTCTTGGCCACCACCGCCAGCAGATAGGGGTCCTCGTTGGCCCGCGCCGCCTCCTCGAGGCGGGTGCGACAGACCGCGAGGTAGACCCGGGCGCGCGCGCCGAGCTCCGGCTCGTCACGGTCGCCAGCAAGTCCCGCCAGGAGCGGTTCGGCGGCGGCGAAATCCTTGTTGGCCAGAAGGTTGAGCGCGCGCTCGAGGGTGGCGAGCGGGGTAGACGTGGGCGGCGGAGGAGCGGCGGTTCGCTGCATCGTGCGGGGGGCGGATCTCAGGGACGGGCCTGGTTGAGACTCACTTCTTGCGCAATTCGATCAGGATCTGCTTGGCGACGGCCTTCAAGGTGTCGAAGATGCCGATGCCAGTCGTCGCCACCGCTTCGAAGGTCGGTTCGCGCTTGTAGTTCAGGGTCCGGTACATCTCGTCGGTGGGCACCACGTTTGCCAAGTCGCGCTTGTTGAACTGCAGCGCGTAGGGAATCGTCGGCAGGTCGTAGCCGTGCTCGCGGAGGTTGTCCTCGAGGTTGCGAATCGACTCGATGTTGGCCTCCATGCGCTCTTCCTGGCTGTCCGCCACGAAAACCACGCCGTCGACCCCCTTGAGGATCAGCTTGCGGCTGGCGTCGTAGAAGACCTGCCCGGGGACCGTGTACAGATGGAAGCGCGTGGTGAAGCCGCGGATGGTGCCGAGGTCGAGCGGCAGAAAGTCGAAGAACAGGGTGCGATCGGCCTCGGTGGCCAACGAGATCATCTTGCCCTTCGCCTCGGGCGCAGTCTTGGTGTAGATGTACTGCAGGTTCGTCGTCTTACCGCCCAGGCCCGGGCCGTAGTAGACGATCTTGCAGTTGATCTCCTTGCTGGCGTAATTGATGAACGTCATGCCGCTTGCCTCGCGGTGGCCGGCTAGAGACTCGGTCGACGGGTTCGGCTACTCGCCGAACAGCGCGTCGATGTCCTCTTCGGTGATTTCCGAGAACGGGCTGCCGCCGCTCGAGGCGTCGAAACCCTTCTCCGCCTTCTCGGTGATTGCTTCGAAGATGCGCTCCATCTCGGCGGAGGCCCGCTTGACCCGCAGGCGAACCAGCCCGAGCGATGAGCGGTCGTCGAAGATCACCAGCAGGATGGCCCGCTTGGCGACGATCGAGATGTGAATATGGTCCTGCTGACCTTCGTGAAAGAGCACCGAGAACTCGCGCTCGCCGATGAGCTTGGCCAGGCTGTCGGTCGCCGCCACGTTGCCGGCGGTCAGCGAGGCCAACGACGTGGTGTCGAACTGGTCGACTTCGCCGGCCGAGGAGATCTCCTGGCCGCTCTTGTCGATCAGAAACACCGCTCTGGCATTGGCATCGTGCCGCAGCCGCCGCAGGGCCTCTTCGAGGCGCTGCAGCTCGTCGGCGTACATGATCAGATCCATCGACGGCATAGGGAACCTCTCCACCGAGCTACGGGGGACAAGATCTTACAGCAGAGCGGGGCGCGGCGTCGTGTTCCGACTGTCGTGGGGCTCCCGGGCGGTGGCGACTGACCGCTCCGGCGCGACGCAATCGGCCGGGAACGTCGGTGAAGACGGCGCTCGCGCCGGCGGCAAACAGGCGTTCGGCGACCGCCGGATCGTTCACCGTGTAGACCAGGGTAGCGAAGCCGGCCGCCGCCGCAGCAGCCAGCAGCGGCGGATCGGCGTTGCGGTCGGCGAGCGCCAGGGCCACCGCCCCGAGGCGCGTCGCCGCGGTCAGCATGGCCGGCCCGGGGGCCGCGTCGAGGACCGCCAGCGCGGCGTCGGGCGCCGCTCGGCGGAGGGCGACCAGAAACGGCTCGTCGAAGCTCGAAACCAGAAGGACGCCCGGCCGGTCGCCATGCCGAGCGAGCGCCGCCACCAAGCGATCGACGAAGCGGGCGCGGTCGACGGTCGGCGCCACCTTCACCTCGAGATTGACCGGCAGTCCTGGCGGCAACGCCGCCAGGACCTCGTCGAGGGTCGGAATCAGCCGCGGCCCGCGGTCGGCAGGCCCCTGCAGGCGAACGCTGCGCAGCTCGCCGAGGGTCGACAATTCGACGCTGCCCGGCCGCCCGGCGAGTCGATCGAGGCTGTCGTCGTGGAACACCACCAGCTCGCCGTCGGCGGCGAGGCGCAGGTCGAGCTCGACGGCGTCGGCGCCATCGACCACCGCCCGCGCGAAGCTGGGCAGGGTGTTCTCGAGCTCGTCGCCGGCGGCGCCCCGGTGGCCGATCAGGAACGGGGCCTCCGGCAGCCGGCGCGGCCCGTTCAGTGGAAGTACCGCCAGCCGGCCAGTACGTCGCTCTCGGTGATCAAGAGCTCGTTGCCGGCCAGGCGGTGGGCCAGGGGGATCGGCGTGCAGCCACCGCCGCCGCTGTTGACGCTGTCGATGCGGAAGGACTTGTCGCACTTGTTGCAGGTGACGAAAGCCCCTTCGTGCCGATAGCCGCGCATGCTCTTGAAGCAGATCTCGTTGGCGTCGTAGGCAACGTGGATCGTGCCGCCGGCGTCGCGCCCGACGAAGAAGAAGACTTCCTGATTGCCGGTGTTCAGGAACTGGAAGAAGCGCACCTGCTCGGGGCCGATGCCGCTCGCGTCGAGGTGGACGAGGCCGTCCTTCTGGGGCGCCACGCGCTCGTAGCGACTGCGCGAGAAGCCGCCCTCGGCCGCGTACTGCCCGACGAGCAGGCCGGCGCTGGCGAGGAGAACGATGACGATGCCGTGCCAGGGTCTGAAGCTCACGCCGGCGATTGTACCAGGGGCGGCGGCCAGGCCTGCCCCGCGGCATCGCTCACTAGGGCGGTGGGTACTAAGATCCGGGCATCGCCATGCTCCCGAACCCCAGCAGTGAGCTCGTGCTCCCCGGCTTCGCCCTCGGCCACGGCACCGACCTCGAGCACCATACCGGCGTCACCGTCATCCTCTGCCCCGAGGGTGCCCTGGCCGCCGCCGAGGTGCGTGGCTCCGCCACCGGCACCCGCCAGTTCGACTCGGTGCTCCTCGCTCATCACGTCGCCAGTCGGGCGCACGCCGTCGTCCTCTCCGGCGGCAGCGGCGGCGGCCTGGCGACCGCCGACCCGGTCGTCGACTGGCTGGCGGCGCGCGGCCACGGGTTTCGCACCGGTTTTGGCATCGTGCCGATCGTACCGACCGCCATCCTCTTCGACCTCGGCTTCGGCATCGCGGCGCGGCCCGCGCCCGCCACCGTCGAGGCGGCGCTGGCCAGCGCCGCCGCCGGCCCGGTGGCGATGGGCAGCGTCGGCGCCGGCACCGGCGCCACCTGTGGCAAGGCCAAGGGCCTCGACCACGCGATGAAGGGGGGCTTTGGCTTCGCCAGCCTGACGGTGCCCGGCGGGCCGACCGTCGCCGCTGCCGTCGCCGTCAACGCGTTCGGTGACATTCGCGATCCCGACAACGGGCGTCTGGTCGCCGGCTGCCGAGCGGCTCCCCGAGATCCTCGCCTGGTCGGCGCCGACCACGTCCTCGCCGGCCTGCCCCCGGACGCCGCGCACCCCTGGGAGGGCAACACCACGCTGGCCGTCGTGATGACCGACGCTGCGCTCCCCAAGCCGCTCCTTTTCAAGGTCTGCCAGATGGCCTTCGGCGGCTTCTATCGTGCGCTCTGCCCTGCGCTCTCGGTGGTCGACGGCGACCTCGTGGTGGTCCTCGCCCGGGGCGACAAGCGGGCCCATCCGAACCAGGTCGGCGTCCTCGCCGAGCGCGCGGTCGCGCTCGCCATCGTCGAGGCAGTGCGCGCCGCCGACGGCTTCGGCATGCTGCCGGCGGTGCGCGATCTCGCCGGCCTCGCTCAGGCCGGCTCGGCCGACTGGTGACCGACCGCGCGGCGGGCCGCGACGGCGGCCGGGAACCGCTCGCCGTTCTGCTGCCGGTGGCTGTCGGTCTCGGCGCGCTGGTCCTCGCCAACCGCAGCGGGCCGCCCGTCGGCGTCGGCCTCGTCGCTCTCGTGCTGCCGGCACTGCTCGCCGCTCTCTACCGACCCTGGGGCGGTGGCTCGCTCGGTTTGGGCACGCTGCTGCTGCCGACCCTCGCCGCCCACGGCGAGCTCGCCGCCGCCGGCTGGCTGGCCGGCATCGCTGTGCTGGGCAGCGAGCTGCTCGACCGCCAGCTCTGGCTGGCAACCGGTGGCGGCGGTGACCGTCGCCAGCACCCCCGTCGCGTCGCCAGCGCTGCCGGCGCCACCGCCGCAGCGATCGTCGGCAGCACCACCTGGGCCGCGGTCAGCGCGCGTCTCGGCGCACCCGGCGAGCGCCTGCTGGCGGCCTCCGACGACGGCAGCACCGGGCCGGGCTTCTCGTTGCTGCTCGCCCTCGCCGCCGCTACCCTCGCGCACGTTGCGGTAGCGGGCGGCCTGCTGTGGGCCACCGCCCGCCTGGCGCGGCCAGCGTCAGCCCGCTTCGCCTCCGGCCTGCGGCCGCTACGACCCCTCGGCCTCGACGCCGCCGGCTGGGTCGTCGGCGCGGCCTTGGCGACGGTGGCCGCGGCCCAGGGCTGGGTGGTCGGCGGCGTTCTCCTCGCCGGCCTCGTCGGCCTGTCCCTGTTCGCCACCCGCGGCGACCTCCTGCGCGCCGCGCTCGCCCGCCGCCTGAGCCAGGTGCTCGAGGCGCAGGAGGCAGGCGAGCGCGTGCTGACCGAGGGCGCCGGCACCGGCATCGCGGCCCTCGCCGACCGCATCCGACGCGAGACGCGCGTCGCGGTCGCCAGCCAGTGGTTCGAGCTCACTCTGCTGGCCGGCCCAGACGCCCCCCGCTGCTGGAGCGGCCGGACGGGAACCCCACTCGCCGAGGGCCCGGCGACGCCGCCACCCTCACCGCCGCCACTGCCCGGCGTCCACCGCCGCCCGAAATGGCGCCTGTTCGACCGTCAGCTGGCCGGCGAGAAGGCTGCCTTCGCGCGCCTGCGTCTGTGGTGCGACCCGCGTCAGCTCGAGCCGCGCAGCGAGGAGCTCCTCGACAGCCTGCTGCCCCAGCTCGCCGCCTCGCTCGAGCGCGCCGTGCTCGAGCACGCCGCCAACACCGACGCCCTCACCGGCCTGGCCTCGCGGCGCGTGTTCGATGAGCGCCTGGCCGCCACCTTTCGCGTCGCCCGCGAGGAGGGCACGACGCTCGCCGTCGCCCTCTTCGACCTCGACCACTTCAAGGCGGTCAACGATCGCCACGGGCACGCCACCGGCGACCGCGCCCTCCAGGCCGCCGCCGCCGCGCTGCGGTCGCAAGCGGGCGGCCATCTCGCCGCCCGCTACGGCGGCGAGGAGCTGGTGGTGCTGATGGTCGGCGGCAACGGGCGTGCCGGGCTCGAGCTTGCCGAGCGAGTGCGCCAGAGCGTGCACAACCTGGCCCTCGACGCCGACGGCACGAGCGTCGCCCTCACCCTGTCGGCCGGCGTCGCCGCCCAGCCCGAGCTCTTTGCGAGAAGCGACGGCGAGCTCGTCCAGCTGGCCGACGCCGCGCTCTACGAGGCCAAGCGGCGGGGTCGCGACCGCTGCCTGCTCTGCCGTGGACGCGGTCACTACGAGACGATCGACGGCAGCGCCATCGACGCTCCAGGGACCGGCAAGGCAAGCGATCCGTCCGTCGTCCGGGCGCCCCAGTTCTTCGCCTAAGGCTTGATTCCGAGGCGCGCCGCCGCCCGCAACAGCGCCACCACCGACTTGGCATCAGCGATCTCACCGGTGAGCGCCTGGGCAACCGCCTGCGCGAAGGGCACGCGTTCGACGCCGAGAGCCTCGTCGGCATCGAGGTTCTGGCAGCCGGGCGTGAGGTCCTGGGCCAGGAAGAGGGCGATGCTCTCGTCGGTATAGCCGGGCGCCGGCCAGATGGCACCCAGCGACTCGAGGCGGCCGGCGCCGAAGCCGGTCTCCTCCTCGAGCTCGCGCGCCGCGCATTCCCGAGGATCCTCGCCGACGCTCCGGGTTCCCGCCGGGATCTCGCGAATCCAGGCGCCGACGGCGTGGCGGTACTGGCGCAGCAACAAGACGTCGAGGCTGCCGTCGGCGGCGGGGGCGACCGGGACGATGGCCGCCGCCCCGGGGTGGCGCACGATCTCGAGCCGGGCCTCCCGGCCGTCGGCGAGTCGAACCAACTCGCGGCGAACGGTGAAGACACGGCCCACGAGCAGGGTTTCGGTGGCCAGGAGCGTGGTGTCGGCAGGGATCGTCATGGCGCCATTGTCGCCCAGATGGCCGGTCTCGGCGGCGGGCCCGGGATGGCCGCGGGGAGCTCGGAGGAGCAGTCCCTTGCCGCGGCGCTCCACCGGCTGCGCCGCACCGCGGCTTGACCACATTCCGGCCCATTGCTAGAACGCGGTTCGACATTCGAGGGCTACCAATTTGGGCGGGGGGTGGGGCGGCGGGCTCCGGGGCGCTGCGGCGTGGCCGGAGCTGGCTGGGGTCGCTTGGGGCTCGGCGCGTCTCCTCCCTTGATGGGCACGCGAAAGACCTCGCGTGACGACCCGAGGAGAGGATTCATGCGCAAGTCACCCGTCTTCGCTTTCGTCGCGCTCTGCCTGGCGACGAGCCTGTTCGGCCAGAGCCCCGGCCGCATCGCCGGCTTCGTCACCCAGGAGGAGGACGGCTCCTACCTGTCGGGCGTCACCGTCGTGTTGAACGAGACCGGCGAAGGCCTGGTCACCGACGCCACGGGCGCCTTCGCGTTCTCCGGCCTGGCACCCGGCGACTACTCACTCGCCTTCTCGCTCGGCGACAACGCCGCCAGCCAGGAGGGCGTGGCGGTGAAGGCCGGCGCCACCACCGTGCTCCAAGTGAGCGTGCCCTGGGAGGTGAGCTTCGCCGAGTCGATGACCGTCTTCGGGGCTTCGCGGCGCAACGAGCGCATCGTCGAGGCACCGGCGGCGGTGACGGTGATCAGCGAGGACGACATCCAACTCGAGTCCGGCAGCGGGCAACTGCCCAAGCTGATCGAGTTCGCGCCTGGCGTCGACTATACCCAGAGCGGGCTCTACGACATCAACTTCAACATGCGCGGGTTCAACAGCTCGCTCAACCGCCGCATCCTGAACCTGGTCGACGGCCGCGACCCGGCCACCCCGTTCCTCGGTACCACCGAATGGGGGGCGATCTCCTACCCCCTCGACGAGCTGGCGTCGGTCGAGCTCGTGCGCGGCCCCGGGTCAGCGCTTTACGGCGCCAACGCCTTCAATGGCGTCCTCAACATGACCACCAAGGCCCCGCGCTACAGCGAGGGCGGGCAGCTCAAGCTCACCGGAGGCGACCTGTCGACCTTCCGCGGCGACCTGCGCTACGCCGGCGGATTCGCCAGCAGCCAGCTGTACTGGAAGCTCATCGGCGGCTACCAGCAGAGCGACGACTACACCCGTTCGCGCAACGTGAGCGTCGAGTACCCCGGCTTGCCGCGCGAGGCGGTGCCGCTCGCCCTCGACCGCACCAAGATCACCTTCGGCGGCCTGCGCCTCGACAAGTACTTCGACAGCGGCGCGGTGCTCACCTTCGAGGGCGGCGACGCCAGCGTCGAGGGCCCCACGTTCATGACCGGCATCGGCCGCGTCCAGGTGACCGACGTCGCGCGGCCATGGGGTCGCGTCAACTACAACCGCGAGCATTGGAACGCGCTGGCCTACTACGACGCCCGCAAGGCCGAGGATCAGGTCGCACTCGCCTCCGGCGCCCTCTTGTTCGAGGATTCCTCGAACGCCCACGCCGAGGTCCAGGGCAACACCTCCTTCGCCAGCGGCAACGTGCGCCTGGTCGGCGGTGCCTCGTACCACGAGCAGGACGTCGACACCGCCAACCGCGCCGGCGTCGGCACGCTGATGGCCGACGCCAAGAAGGAACACCAGTCGGCGCTCTTCGCCCAGCTCGACTGGAACGTCCTCGACACCCTCAAGCTGGTCGTCGCCGCCCGCTATGACGACAACAGCCTGCTCGAGGACCGCCAGTTCTCGCCCAAGGCCTCACTGGTCTGGTCGCCGTCTCCGAATCACGGCCTCCGGCTGTCGTACAACCGGGCCTTCCAGGTCCCGAACTACTCCGAGCTCTTCCTCCGGGTCCCGGCCGGCCGCCCGATCACCAGCCTGGCCGCCGTCGAAGCGGGTTTCTGCACGCGCTTCGGCGTCACCTGCGGGCTGAACAACATCGGCGTCTTCGCCTACGGCAACGCGGCGATGGACCCCGAGAAGATCCGCACCACCGAGATCGGCTACACCGGCATCTTCGGCGGCAAGGCCTACGTCACCCTCGACTACTACCAGAGCAAGCTCGAGAACTTCGTCACCGACCTGCTCCCGGGCGTCAACCCGGCCTTCCCCTACTACACGCCGCCGGCCAACCTGCCGGCCCCCGTCGCCGCCCAGCTTCTCGCCTTCCTCCACGCCCTCCCGTCGCCGCTCGGCCCCGGCCTGACCACCGTCAACGGGCGGCCGACGTTGGTTCTCTCGTACACCAACGCCGGCAAGGTCGACACCCAGGGCATCGAGGCCTCGATCAACTACTACCTGAACGACAGCTGGATCCTCGACGCCAACTTCACCTGGTTCGACTTCGACGTGAAGGCGCAGGCGCTCGGCGACAAGCTGTTCCCGAACGCCCCCGAGAAGAAGTACAACCTCGGCGTCACCTACCGCGCCGACCGCTTCGACGTCGGCGTCAAGTACCGCCACACCGAGGAGTTCTTCTGGGCCGCCGGCATCTTCCAAGGCACCGTGCCGGCCTACGACGTCGCCGACCTCTCCGCCAGCTTCAAGCTGAACGACCACCTCTCCTTCGGTGTCGACGTCTCGAACATCCTCGACGAGGAGCACTTCGAGGCCTTCGGCGGCGACCTGCTCGCGCGTCGCGCCCTTGGCTACATGACCGTCTCCTTCTAACGGGCCCTCGAGCCCCCGAGAGGGCTACGCCTGACACCCGAGGGGGCGCGGCAACGCGCCCCCTCGTTGCGCTTCAGCCCTCCTCCAAGTCCGCTCCGGCAGCCCGCCGGGAAATTGACAGCCCCGGTGCCCTTCCGTATGCTCACCCCTCGGTTTGTCGGGGCGTAGCGCAGCCTGGTAGCGCACCTGCCTTGGGCGCAGGGGGTCCTCAGTTCAAATCTGGGCGCCCCGAAATCCCTGGATTTCTCGAACCTCCACCGGCACCGGCTGCCTGTAGCTCAGCTGGACAGAGCGGCGGCCTTCTAAGCCGCGGGTCGGGGGTTCGAGTCCCTCCAGGCAGACCACTTTGACAAGTTTCTGGTGAGCGTAGCTCAATGGTAGAGCACCAGACTGTGGCTCTGGTCGCTGGGGGTTCGAGTCCCCTCGCTCACCCCATTTCCCCGCGCCCGTAGCTCAGCTGGATAGAGCGACAGCCTCCGGAGCTGTAGGTCGTAGGTTCGACTCCTACCGGGCGCACCATCCAAAGCACTGTCAGCACGCATCTTGCGCTCCTCGCTGCTCAACTGCCGTTAGATTGTACCGCGGCGTAGCACTTCTGTAGCACTCGCGGAGACGGGAAACGAGATGCCGACCTACCTCCCGAAGAGGAAGTCCAAGTCGAGCGGCGAGTGGCGCTGGCCATGGCGCGCCAGCTTCAAGGGACGAAAGGCCTACGGCACCTGTCCCTCGGCCGAGTGCCGCCGTACCTGCGCTCGCGACGCGGAGATCGCCCTCCGAGCTGGGCTCGACCCGGGCAACAAGGGGCTGACGCTCGCCCAGGTGGTCAAGGAGTTCGACGAGCGCTACTTGCCGGAGATCCCCGACTCGGCCGGCCTCTATCGCAACCACCTGGTGTTCTGGGTCGAGCAGCTCGGCAAGCGCGAGATGGCCAGCATCACTCCGAAGGACCTGGCGACCTGTCGCGACCGACTGTTGCGGAAGCCCTCCCGGCGCGCAGCCGGGCGCACGCTCTCGGGCATGACGGTCAATCGCTACCTGCAGACGATCTCGAGCGTGTTCAGCTGGGCCGCGCGGCCGGAGATCGGTCTCGTGAGTGTCCAGAACCCCGCCAAGTTGGTGACTCGCCAGGACGAGGTCGAGCGCACTCGCTGGCTGTCGCGGCCGGTCGACGTCGCCGAGGGCGACGGACTGTCCGAGCTCGAGCGCCTCTTGGCCGCCTGCAGCCAGAGCCGAAGCGACGTGCTCTACGATCTGGTGGTCCTGTTGGTCTGCACGGCCTGCCGGGTCGACGAATTGCTGTCCCTCCGCAGGACGGACGTGCGGATCGCTGACGCCTGCTTCACCCTGCGCGCCACCGAGACGAAGACCGACGAACCCGGCTACGTCGCGCTCGAGGGCCTCGCGCTCGAGGTGATGAAGACGCGGATCGACGCGCCGGCGGGCGGCTCTCCATGGGTCTTCCCGCGGCTTCGGACGGGTCGGAATGGCGCCAAGGGCGGGCACCTGCCGAGCTTCCCGCGCAGCGCCTGGCTGGTAGCCCTTCGCAAGGCCAAGATCGCGGACTTCAGGCCGCACGACCTGCGTCACACCGCGATGTCCTGGGCCCGGATGTCCGGCATGTCGCTCCCCGACCTCATGGGCGTCTCTCGTCACAAGGACACCAGGTCGGTGATGCGCTATGCCCACATGTCCGCCGAGCACGGCCGGAAGGGCGCCGCGGTGGTGGCGGCGACCGTCACCGAGGTCGCCGCAGCCGTGGCGGAGTCCGAGCTCGTCAACTAGCCCTCCGCGCGGCTGGGAAGCGGTTTGCGCTCGAACGCCTCGGCTCGGCCTGGCGGCAGGGGCGTCTCGATGTCGCCCTCGAGCCACCAGCGGAGGAACAGCTCGGTGCGGATCCAGACCATGCGGCCCTTTCGGAGGATCGCAGGCTCGAGACCGTTCCCTTCGAGCACGCGTTCCCGGCCGTTCAGCACCACGCGCCGCGTTGCCGCGCGCTTGATCCAGTACTCGAGCGTCCGAGCCTTGAGGCCCGGATACCTCTCCAGGAGCTCAGCCGGGCGCAGAAGTCTGCGGGCGTCGGCGTCCAGTTGTTCGACAGGCCTCAGTGCACTCACGCTGCCCTCCTCGGCCGACGCTCGAGCAGACCCTCGGCACGCAGATCGTTTTGCACGGTCGACCGGCTCGCCCTGACTGCCTGGGCGATCTCCCGCGTACCCCGGCCGGCCATCCAGAGGGCCATCACGCGCCGACGGCGAGCGCGGCGGGCTGCCGCCTCGACGGTGGGCGCCTCCCAGTAGTGGTACTCGACAGGCACGCCCTGGAGGCCGAGCCACCGCTTCACGCTGTGGCCGCAGACCCCGAGCTCGATGGAGATCCGCTTGAGTGTCCAGCCCTTCGCGCGGAGCTCCTTCGCTCGGCGCCGCAGCGGCGCGTAGTCACGTCCGTGGCGCACCAGCTGCGCCAGCTCGACCGTCTCGCTCTGAGTGCGGCTCCGGCCGGCGCGCGCGACCTGCTCCCCGACCCACGCCCGTGAGGGCCCTCCGAGCCGCTCGGCGATCGCGGTCTGGGTGAGACCCTCGTCGTGCAGTCGCACAGCCTCCCTGGCCAGGGCCACCGGATAGATCGGCGTCGGGCGCGCGATCGCCCCCACCGCCTGCAGCGCTCGGTGCGCGGACGTGCGGCCGACGCCTGCGGCCGCGGCCGCCTTGGTGACCGACTGCGACACCGAGTACTCGACGATGACGGCGGCACGAGCTGCCTCGCTGATCGTCCTCACGACGTGGCCAGCCTTTCTCGGAGCCATGCGGTCTCGGCGGCCAGGGCGTCGGCGCGGCGGGCGAACGGTCCGAGGTGCGGGCCGCCCTGTGGCGACAGGCAGGCGCGCCACCGGCCGTCCTGGTCAGGCTCCACATGGCTGGCGCGCTCGATCGAGTATTCGCCGATGGCGGTGGCGAGCTCGCGTAGGTCGACGTCGTCGGTGTAGATCGCCCGTGCGACGCCGTCAGCGCCGAAGAACAGCTCGACGCTCATGCTGGGCCCGCCAGGAGGTCGATGAACCAGAAGCGATCGACCTTGCGCAGGTCCACCACCGCGGCGTGATCGATGATGAACCGCCGGACGGCACTCCGGTGGATCCACCACTGGTCACCGCCCTGCTGAGGCGTCCGCTCAGTCCCGCGCTTCGTCGCCTGCAGCCAGCCCCTGGTGATCCAGTTGGCCACCGTCGACGGGTCGACTCCCAGGCACTTGGCCAAGTCGTTTGCGGTGTGGTGATCCGGATTCTTGCTGCTGAGGCCGAGGCGGGTCCGGTGCACGACGATGGCGGTCTCGGAGCGACGCAAGCCGGCGGCCACGAGGCGCTTGCGGATCGCCTTCGGGTGGAGGTGGGCGGCTGCCTCGATGATGGCGTCCTCGGTTGCCGTCCACTCGGGCTGCTTGAACCGTGGCACCACGAAACCCAGGGCGACCGCGCGCTTCTTCACCCACCAGGAGGGCTTGCCGATCTTCCGGGCCAGGTCGCGAACGGCTCCGAGCACCGGAGTGCCCTGGTAGACCTCTCGGATGAGCTGGTCGATCGACGGGGTGGGGCGGTGCACCTGCTTGCGGCCGCCGCGGCGGCCGCTCTGGTCCACCGGGCCGTGCAGCTTGAGCTGGCCGGCCTTGCCGTAGATCGCCGAGGGCGTGCGCCCCGGCAGCGCTGCCATGGCGACCTGGATGCCCGACGGGTAGGTCTCGCGGAGGATCGCGATCTCGCGCGTCGTCCAGTAGCGGAAGGCGCCCGCGGGTGGTGCCGGAGGAAGGCTGTTGTGCGACCGGACCGGCGCGGCGAGCTCGCGCGCCATGTCCGGGTGCAGGTACGTGCGCTCGAGGGCGATCGTGCCGGTCACGGGTTCGCCATCCCCAGCTCGTGGTACTCCCGCAGCCCGAGAAGGGCACGGTGAACCGCCGTCGGTGAGCAGTCGAAGTGCACCACCAGGAGCAGCGCCCAGCGCAGGACCGACAGCTGGCGATCGCGCGGCGACATCTGATGTTGCGCGCAATCGCAGGCCAGCGCGGTATAGAGAAAGGCTCGGTCCTGAGGGTCAGGCCAGGATACGAGCTTGACCTTGCCGCCAGACCCTCCTTCCCAGGACAGCATCACCTGTGTGGAGTCGGGCAGCCGGTCACGCTCCTCGGTCTCGGCGGCACGAAGGCCAGCGTGGAAGCCAGCGCCGAAGACCTTCCGATGGTCGACCTGCGACACGCTCAAGGCTCACCGCCTTCAGCAGCGTTGAAGGCGTCGCACAGCAGCATCACCGCGGTGTCGAGCTCCGCCTGCAGCTCGCGGCCGTGCCGCGTCGGGTGCATGTCGGTGGTCGACGCGGCGTAGCCGACGACGGCGTCTCTCGCCGCAGCGATCCGCCGCACGAAGGGCTCGAACGCGGCGAGCCGCATTGCCACTGGGTTCTCCTGGCAGTCCTGGTCATGGGCGGCCATTGCTGCCCGGGCTTCCTCCGGACGACTCGGGTCGAGACCGGGGATCGTCCCCCCGCAATAGCAGCAGAGAACGACCCTGGCTCGCTGATTCGCGGCGGCGATGGTCACGACGACCTGGGCTAGGTCGCTCTCCTCGATATCGGCATCCACCAGAGTCACTCCCGCGCTGGTAGTGACGTCGAGGAGCATCCGGCCTGTCGAGAGGTTGAAACCGGTCCCGATTGTCACGCGGCCGAGGCCGAGAACGTTCAGCGCCAGACCGTTCGCACGGCGCGCGATGTCCTGGGCATCAACGCTCACCGACCACCTCCCGCCTTGACCGTGCTCTCGGCCACCTGGTGGAACTCGGGCTTGAGGTGCCGAGGCCCGGCCACGACCCCGAGCGCCTCCTCGAAGGGTCGGGTGTCCGTAGCGCAGCTGCGGCCGCGATAGCCCTTCGCTTCGATCCTCGCCTCGCCGTGCTCGTCGAACGTGATCTCGATCGTCTTTGGCATGGGCATCCGCCTATCGCGTGATGATGGTGAGCTTCTCGAGGGACCCGTCGGGGCGGCGCTGCGCAGAGACCCGATGGCCCAGCGCGACCGCTTTCTTCGTGGCCACGCGGCCGGTGTACTCGGCGAGGAGGCGGTTGGCTCGAATGCCTGCCGTCGGCAGGGAGTGCACGACGTCGGCGTCGCACATCAGGAGCCAGCCAGGGCGGCCATCCCGCCGGGCCACGAGGCCGATTTCGTAGCCCCGTCCCGGTTCGGCGCCGCGGCGCCTGATCGCGTGGTCACCCTTGCCGAGGTCCTCAACGGTGAACCCGGTAGGCAACTCGCCGCGCGACCGCTCCTCCCAGTTGCTCCGGTTCACCGAGACGTCGCCGAACCAGTGATAGGTCGTCTGGCCTTGCACCAGCTCGAGGTCCAGCGTCGCGCAGGCCTCAGACAGCGCGGAGAGGTCGGTGACCTCCGTCTTCATCGTGACGACGTGAGACATCAGCCCGCCTCCGCCGCAGCCGCCTGATCGGGCGCTTCGGGTGGTGGTGGCGGGGTCGGAGTCCCCAGCGCAGCGAACCGCTCGAGCGACACGTCGGACAGGCCGTCTTCGTCGACGTCGCCGCCGCTCGAGGGAGCGAACATGAACCGCGCCTCAGAGATGGGGGAGAGGTTCGCCTCCTCCAGCACGTCCGCGATTTGCTCGCCTTGCTGCTCGACGCGCTTGACGATCGTCTTGGCGATGAGCCGCGCGGCCGCGACGGCCCGCCCGAGAGCGCCCTTGGCCGCGCTCTGCTGGTCGAGCAGCTTGCCCACCTGCTGGGCGCGGCCTACGAGCTCGCGGATCGTGGTTACGTTGCCGACACCAACCGCCTGCTCGAGCTGCCCGACCAACGAGGAGAGCTCTTGGCGCACGGCCACGAGGGCCTCGGTGCGGCTTTCGGCGATCGCGCCGCGCATCGTCACCACGCGAACCTTCGAGTGGCTCGAGCCGGAGTTGAACAGCTCCACGAGGGCGTTCGCCTGCGCAACCCGCTCGTCGAGTAGCGGCTCCCCCTCCGTCGGGCAAAGGTGGAAGCCGAAGGGCGTAGCGATACAGGCGCTGACGATCAGAGTCCGCGCCTCGCTGCGCACCTTGCTGGCGCGAGTGAATTCCTCGAGATCGTCGATCGTCCGGACGGTCTTCCACTGGCTGACATCCTGGATGGCGCCACCGACCTCGTCCTCGGTGTGCCCCAGGTCTTCGCGGTCGTACTTGCAGCCGCCGTCGATCCTCGTGCCGATCGTCACGAGCATGCCGGGGCGGAGCTTGATGGGATCGCTCAATATGCCTCCCTGATCAGGCGGACAGGGCCGCCGTTGGTCTGAGTTGGTGGTGGTCCCTCGACGTCGGAGGCGCGGACAGCCCGCCCCTTCGCCCACTCGCGAAGCTCGTCGATGCGCGCCTTGGCCGACGTCGCCATGGGGACGGTCGCGGCTGCGGCAGCGACCAGGTCCTCGTCACGGAGCGGCCGGCCGTCATCGGCAAATGCCTGGAACATGGCCGTCGGCACCAGCTCCGCTACCTCCGCGCCGGAGTAGCCCTCGGTCGCCGTGCCGATCGACGCCAGGTTGAACAGGCCTGGATCGCGGCCGAAGCGCACGAGGGCGGTGGCGAGGATTTCGGTGCGCTCGGTTGGCGTGGGCAGGTCGATGAAGAACACCTCGTCGAACCGCCCCTTGCGGCTGAGCTCGGGAGGAAGGGCGCGGACGTCATTCGCGGTGGCCACCACGAAGACATCGCCCTGACGCTCCTGCAGCCACGTGAGCACGGCGCCGAGCTGGTCAGCGGAGACGCCGCTGTCGCCCGAGTAGCCCGTTGCCCCAGCCATCGCCTTCTCGATCTCGTCGAGCCACAGCACGGCGGGAGCGACGGCCTCGGCGATCTTGAGGGCGCGTCGGATGTTCCCCTCGGACTGCCCCACCAGCGAGCCCTTCGTTGCTCCGAGGTCGAGCCGCAGCAGCGGCATGCCGCCCCAGGCCGTCGGGATGGCCTTGGCCGAGGCACTCTTGCCGCATCCCGGCGGGCCGACCAGGAGGATGCCCCGGGGAGTCGGCAGGCCGTAGTCACGGGCTTCCTGGCTGAATGCCAGGCGACGGCGCGCGAGCCACCGCTTGAGGTTGTCGAGGCCGCCGATCGCCGACATTCCGCGCGGATCCGGCGGGTACCAAGTCAACACGCGCTCTCGGTCGATGATGCGCTTCTTCTCGGTCGCCACCATCCCGGGCTCGAAGCGTTGAAACTCGACCAGCGAGCGCGCCAGGGCACCTTCGATGTCGCTTGCGGCCAAGCCGGCGGCCGCATCGATCAGCTTCTCTTTGTCCTCGACCGCTAGCTGCACTTCGTTGTTCTCGGCGACCCGCTCGACCAGCCTGGTGATGGCCTTGCGATCGGGCAGTGGCCAGTCCAGCACCATCGTGCTCGAGCGCAGGCCGAGGGGGATCTCCGGCGACGGCGACAGCACGACGATCGCTTGGATCTTCGACTGGTCGTGCTCGTCCTGCAGGTCACGGGCGAGCGACTTGAGCGCACGCTCCACCGTGAAGTCGGCGAGCCAGGGATGGAGGTCCCTCAGGATCCACACAGCGGCCTTCTCGCGGTCACGGATCTTCCCGAAGACCGCGTGGGGGCTGAGGTCGTTCAGCGGGATCGGGTTGCGCTCGAGGTCATACGCGCCGGTGGCGCAGTCCCAGAAGCGCACCGCCCAGCCGTCCGTCGCGGCCGCGTTGGCGAGCATGCGCTCGGCACGCCGCTCCTCGCCCGTGACCACCCAGATGAGTGAGTTGCGGGCCCGCAGCAGAATCCGGAACTCTCCGACGATCGTGCTCACGCCCGCCGACCTCGGTTCTTGTCGCGCTGCTTCGCGGTTGCACCGGGCGTGGGCCGGCTGGCGAGCTTGCGGCCGCCGCGCTTGGCCGGCGTGGCCTTCGCGGCAGGGGGTGCGATGGACCAGGCCCGAGGCGTCGGGATCGCCCCCTCCGCTGCCTCCATGAGCTGGGCCAGATTGACGCTGGTGGCCGCCGCGATCCGCTTGGCGACTTCCCAGGTGCGCTCGACCTGGTCGAGGCCCATCACCTCGATGTTCTCGACGAGGATGGGCTTGACCATCTGCCACAGCCGGGCGATCGCCGGCTCATGCTCGGACCCGAGCCGGTCAAACAACGATGTCGCCGACTGCGACGACAAGTCGAGTCCGTAGAAGACGCCCTGGGTGGCTCGGCCCTGCGTGCCGAACGACGCGGCGAAGGCGATCACCAGGTGGTCGGCGGGTTGCCGGGCGTTCTCCTTCAACGTCGCCTGCAGGGCCCGGATCGCGTGAGCGCGCCGACGGAGGGCGAGCTTTGCCTGGCGCTCCTCGAGCGAGGTGGCCGGCTCGCCTGGCTTGGCCTTCGTCCCTGCTGGCTTGGCCCGGGCTGCAGTCGTTCGGCTTTCTGCGGCAAGGAAGAAGCGACCCGCGCTGGGGCCGGACACCACGAGGCAGGGCACCTTGCCGCCCTTCGCCTCTCTGGGGGCCTCCCAATGGTTCGCCCAGCTCTCACCGGCTGGCGGCTTGTCGTTCGTCTCGGTGACCAGCACCAGCCGGTCGCCATACTTCTCCCGTGCTGCCGCCTTCAGCCGCCCGACGTGCGCCGACGTCTTGCGGTCCCAGCAGGCACGGTCGAGGCAGCGATCGCCACGCACGGGCTTCGCCTGGTCGAGCAGCTCTTCCTCCTCGTCGAACAGACCGGGCGTGCAGGAGGACCGCTTCGGGCACGCGCTGCAGGCGCCTGCAACCGGCTCGAGGGTGACGTCGTCGCGATCCCAGGGCGTGCGGGAGAGCTCCCGGGTGTACTCGGCCAGCTCCAGGGCCACCTCCCGCGGGCTGCGCACCCTCTCCTGCCCGTTCCAGCGGCTGCGTAGCCCGCCATGCACAGCCACCTCCTCGTGGAGGTACCGGTCCTGCATGGCGGGTTCGAGGCGAGCGACGAGCTCGAGGTGGGTGACGCTCCACTGGCTCACCTCCCAGTCGGTCTCCATGGCGTCGCGCCAGCCGGCGGTCAGCGTGCGCAGTCGGGCTCGCCGAACCACCCAGGAGAGCGGGCGGCCGAGCCGATCGGCAACCGCCTCCGCCGTCCAGCCGGCGCGGTCCATCAGCGCCTGGACGCCGGCGGCCTCCTCGAGCGGGTGGAGGTCCTCGCGCTGCAGGTTCTCGGTCACCGTCAGCTCGAGCGCCGCGGTGGCGTCGAGGTCGGTGCGCACCACGGCGGGGATGGTGTCGACACCAGCGAGGCGCGACGCGTGCCACCGGCGCTCGCCGGCGACGAGCTCGTAGGTTGCACCCTCACTCAGCGGCAGTTCGAGCAGCTCGTCCGTGCTGAAGGCCCGCACGACGATGGGCTGGATGACGCCGTGCTGTCGGATCGACGCGGCCAGCTCGACCAGGCCCGGGTCGGAGTCGGGCTGGATGCGGCGGGGGTTGTTGGGGCTCGGGCGGATGGCGCCGAGCGGGATGAGGTCGACGTGGAACCCAGTGGGGCTCGCGATGGCGGCGCTGGGGACGGGTGCTTCGGTAGCCGGCAAGGCCGGGGCGGTGGCAGTTTCCATCTGATCTCCTCAGGCGGGCGAGACGAGGCTGCCTAGGACGGCGGCGGCCAGTTGGGACTCGGGGACAGCGAGCAGGGCCGCGGCGAGGTCTGCGGCGGTCAGGAGGTGGCCGGCGATCAGGCGCGCCCGGTCAGGGTCGAGGGCGCTCGTCAGCTCGACGTCGTGCAGGCGGAGGGCGACGCATGGCGACTGATCCGCCGGCCGGAGCGAGCGCGCCAGGCGACAGCGGAACCCACCCTGCAGATCGACCTCGAGGGCGACCTCGCTGGAGCGCACGTCAAGCCGCGCGACGACCACGTGCGCTCCTGCTGGCCAGCTCAGAGGGGGGGGTATGGGCGGTGTGGCGGCAGTCAGCGCCGGCTCAGCCGCGACGAGAGCTGCCGGCGGGGCAGGGTCAGGCGGCGATGGAGCGGTGGCCTCGATCGCGCTGGGAGGAGCTGCTGCCTCGGGCGCCGCGGCGACGGCGGCGCTCGGGGCATCGCCGCGGGCGGCAGCCATCTCGTCCGCTCGCCTTGCAGCGGCGCGCTCCTTACCCGCTCGGATCCTCCTCGCCATCTCCTCGCGCGAGATCCCGGTTCGGCTGTAGTGCCACGGCGGCACAGCCTTCGCCGCCGGGGCGGGGGCCGGGGTCGGTTCGGCGGTGGTTGGTGAGGTCGCACGCGGCGCGGACGCTTGTACGACGTCGCCCTGTCGCTGCGCCCTGATGTCGCGGATCGCCTGATCCCGCCGGCGGCTTGCCTCCCGCTCGATCTCGGCGGCAGCTGCGGCGCTCGGCCGGGCCGATGGGCGCGGCGCGGTGGCTGGCGGTGGCGCTGCCACCCGGCCGCTCCCCTTCTTCGGGGGCGGTGCGGTTGGCCGGCGCTCCGGGTCGAGTCCTGGCCGTACCACGACGACGCGGCTGAGAGGGTCGACCGGGCTCACCGATCGGCCTTCCGTAGCTCGGTGATGCGGGCGCACAGGCGCGGGAACGTGTCGGTCGGCAGCTCCTCGAGATAGAGCGCCGTGAGCTCATCCCATGCGTCCACCAGCGGTCGCCAGGCCGGGTAGTAGTCGGCCACCTTGCCGAGCTGCTGGGCGGACCAGCCCGCCGCCTCGAGGAGGCGATGACAGCGCCCGAAGTCACCCGCATCCAGGGGAACGCTGGGGCCGCGCCCGCCCTCGAGGCGCACGCAGGCGACCTTCGCGTGGCGCAGCGACAGGACGGAGAAGATCGTCAGGCTCGAGGTGCCGGTGTCCGGGCCGAGGAACCAGGCGTACTCCCGGTCGCCGGCGGCGACCTGGTCCGCTTCGATCGTCGCCAGGGCCTTCAGCCGTTCGAAGGTCTCGCGGTTGGCGACGACGTAGGCGACGTCGTGTTCGCCGATCGCCGACCCGTTTGCAACGTCGGTGTATCCCCGTTCTGCCCACGCCTTGGCGAGCGCGGCGAAGTCGCTGACCGGCAGCGACCCGAAGACCTTGATGTGGTCCGAGAAGTGCCGCACGGTGTAGCCGCCCTCGGAGCGGCCGATCTGCAGAGCCATGTTGAACGTCACCTGGTGGTCTCCGGCTACGGTCACGAGAAACGCTCCGCCGACCACCCGCCGCCCTGTGCGGCGGAGAGTCGGCGGAACGCGACGAAGTGAAACTGGGGGTAGAGGCGGGCTGCGACTTTGATCTTCACGCGGGCGTCGTCCTCCCAATGCCCGCCTTTGACCTCGTGGACCTCGAGCTGCCAGTCGGCCATGGTCACCAGGAAGTCAGGCGTGTAGGTGGTCTTCCAGTCGGCGCCGAGCCGCAGCTTCATCGCCTCGAACTCGTAGGCGCGGATCTCGCCCAGGATCCGCCGCGGCTCGAGCTGCTCGGTCGCATAGAGCAGCTCGGTCTTGTTCATCCGGCCGTTCACGTGGCGGACGGGTCGGCCGCCCTGCGGGGCCCCGGCGCCGGCGCGCGGCGGCGGAGCGACGCCGAGCAGCTTGTGGAGCTCGGCCGGCTTCAGGGTCGGGGTGGTGTGGCGAGCGGTCACGAGCGGGCCGCCAGTCCCTGCTTGAAAGCTTCTTGCACTGCCACGAAGGCTTCGGCCGAGCCGCCGGCGTCGGGGTGCGACTCCTTCGCTCGCAGGCGGTAGGCGGCGCGGATCTCGTCCGCGGTGGCCGTCGACGCCACGCCCAGTACTTCCCACCAGGGCGTGCCGCCGGCGCGCTCAGGGAGAGCCTTGAAGCCAGAAAAGGCGGCGTCGACCATCGACTTCGCGCCCCAACGCTCGAGCCCTCGCATCGCGTCGATCGAGAGGGCGATCGCGTACATGTTGTCGGCGATCCGGTCCCAGCGATCGCAGGGGATGCACTGCTGGACGGCCCGGCCATTGACCCGGCGGGTGAAGTACACCGCCACGCCCTGGTCGTCGGGCTGGCGACGGTTGGCGTAGGGCAGGCCGTCACGCCGGAGCTCGACGTTGGTCGAGATCACGACGTCGCGGGCGCCCAGGCGTCGGAGCTCCTCGAGGAGGTGCGACTCGGCTGTCGACTGCAGCGCGCCGTTTCTGTAGCCCTTGCCGAAGCGAGCGCGAGTGCGAGCGGCAGGAGCCGTCCGTGGCCAGGCGGCAGGCCAAGCGAGCGGGTAGGCGGTGACCGTCACGAGCCCGCCTCCGGTTGGGCGTCAACCCAAGCGGCGATGACGTCGCCGTGACAGGGCCCGGGCGCGCAGAAGCAACCGAGGCGCTTGCCGCGGAGCGCGAGGGCGGCCGCCCGGAAGTCGACGTCGCGATCTACTCGCTCCAGGAAGTACGTCCGGAAGAGGTCGAGCGCCCGGTAGCCGTGCTGGTGGACGCTGTAGGGGTTGCCGAACGGCCCGCCGAGACCCTTGCCCGGGCGGCCGACGTAGACGTCGCAGGCCTCGCGGCGGATGTTGACGACGCGCGTCCAGGCGCGGCCCGTCAGGACGTCAGGCAGGGCGACGATCGGGAGCGCGGCGCCGGCGAGCAGGGTGAGCTGGGTCACGAAAGCGTCCCCTGCTTCGCCTTCTCTGCCAGCTTCCGCCGGTACTCCATGAGCTGGTGCTCGAGCTCGGCGCGATCAGGCGACAGTGGACTGGGCAGCGCCGGCGGGCGCGGCGGGCGGCGTCCGAACAAGCGGTCCAGCAGGGACCCGATGGCGGCGAGGAGGCGCTTCACGCAGCACCGCCCTTGGGGAACTCTTTCCGGGCCCAGATGGCGTCAGGTATCCGCCCCTGCTGGCCGTCGCGGTGGCCGGAGTCCTGTTTCACGAAGAGCGCTGTGCCGCCGTTCCGTGTCTGCTCGTCGATCGACGCCAGCCAGGCCGGATCCATCACCCGGTGGCCCGGCCCGCTCTCGCCGCCGGCGATCACCCAGTCCAGCTTCGGCAGCTCATAGCGACGCTCGTGCTCGAGTTCGACGTCTCCGAGGGCCGGCCAGAAGTCGCCCGACAGCGCGTTGATCAGTCCCGGCGTCGAGGCGAGCGGCGCGGCAACGCTCTCGAGATTGAGCGGCCCGATCATCGGCTCGTAGCTCACGCCCCGGACTGCCGCCGGCGTCAGGAGCAGCTCGTGGATCCGCTGGTCGGCGTATGGCTGCGCGCCGGCCGAGACCACCAACCAGACGTTGCTCGCCGGCCAGCCGGTATTGACCGCCGTCAGGACCTCTTTCCGCCCCAGCTCCCAGCCGCCCGCGTAGACGTCAGGTCCGCCCTCGACGCAGTAACACGCGACGCAATCGGTCAGGCTCGCCTGGGCGAACCACTCGCGCATCCGCCGGGCTCGCTTGGTCAGCACGATGAAGGTGTGCTGCGGTGCCAGCAGCATCGCGCCGAACACGGCGGCGATCTGGTCGTCGGTGAGCTCCTCGTGGAAGAGGTCGCTCATCGAGTTGACGAAGATCCGGCGAGGGCGACGCCACCGAAGCGGGTCCGAGAGGTGCTCGCGGACGAATCGGACCTTGCCCGTCCAGCGAGCGTCGCCGTCGACCGCCTTCACCAGGCCGTCGTACGCACCCTGGCCCTCCGGTACGCCGCGGCCGCGGTCGAACCGTGCGATCCGGAGCGCCTGGTCCTCGGCGTAGCATCTGAGGCACTCCGGGCTGACCCGAGAGCAGCCCCGGACCGGATTCCAGGTCTCGTCGGCCCAGCCGATCCCGCCCTTGCGCTGGTCAGCCACGCGTTGCCTCCCTCTTGAGCTGCATGACTCGGTGATAGAGCGCCTGCTCGGCCGCGTCCCAGCCCTGCAGCCAGCTCCGAACGAGCCCGCTCTCGGCCGCACCCTCGGGCGGCCAGGCCTCGCGGTCCCAGCCGGCCAACTTCGCGGCGTAGCCGGCGTCGTAGGCCGCTGCCTCGTCCGCGGCATACGGGCCGAGCTGCTCGAGCACCGCCTGCTCAGCCATCCCTCTTCTCCGGCGACCAGGTCTGGAACAGCAGCTCCGACGCCTCGGCGCGAGAGGCATCCGAACGGCCGACGGTGTAGCGGGTCTTGAGCGTCGTCGCGTGGAAGGCGGCGAACACCCGACGCATCTCGGGGTGGTCGTTGATGGTCAGCAGCGCCTTGCCCTGGATGCCGGCGAGGGTGGCAGCCAAGCGCTCGAAGTCAGGGACCTCCCACCGGCCGCCGGCCTCGTAGCCGGCGAGGCCGAGGTACGGGGGGTCGACGAAGAAGAACGTCCCCGGCCGGTCGTAGCGCGCGATGCACGATTCCCAGGTCAGGTTCTCGATCACCACCTGGTGCAGGCGGGCGTGGACCTCGGACAGGCCCTCCTCGATGCGCACCAGGTTGAGACGGGGCCTGGTCGTCGGCGAGTAGCCGAAGGTCCGACCCGTCGCCTTCGAGCCGAAGCACAGGCGCTGCAGGTAGTAGAAGCGGGCTGCGCGCTGGATGTCAGTGAGGACCTCAGGCGGTGTCTGCTTCGACCACTCGAAGATCTGCCGGCTCACCACCGCCCACTTGAACTGGTTGCAGAACTCCTCGAGGTGATGCTTGAGCACCCGGAAGAGGTTCACGAGCTCGCCGTCCAGGTCATTGATCACCTCGACGGCGGAGGGCTCCTCGCGGGCGAAGAGCAGCGCCGCGGAGCCGGCGAAGACCTCGACGTAGCAGGTGTGGTCGGGGATGAGCGGCAGGATCCTCGGCGCCAGGCGGCGCTTGGATCCCATCCAGGGCACGGGACTCAGCATGCGGGTGTGGCCTCCCTTGGGTGGTGTTGGGGTTGGCCGGTAGACTCCGCGCGCTCCGATCGGGGCAAGGGGAGCCATCGGCCTGAGGGCCACAGTGCGAGCTGTGGTCGGAGGGTGCTGGTCGCGTGCTCTAACACGCGGCCAGCGCTCCCCTTCTTGTGAGGTTCGAGCGAGCCGGACCAGCCGGCGGAATCCAGCGGCAGCGGGGTCAGACACAGAGTGGCCCCGGGGAATGCGCCAGGTCGGCGCGCCAGCGCGCCTTGACGCGTCCGACGTCTTCGCTGCTGGTCGTGGCGAAGATCTCGTCGCGAAAGGCGTCGCGGGTGTCGTCGGGATCCGGCGTGCGGCTGAACAGCGGCTCGAGGTCGAGGACGGCCAGGACCCGCTCCCGATTCAGGATGGTCTCGGCGTCCTCCGGCTCCGGAAGGTTTCGCGGCGCCGGCGAAGGGAAGCCCAGGGGCTCGCCGCTTGCGACCCGCTCGATCGTCCGCCAGACGTAAGGCTGCCCCTTCTCGAGCCCGCCCCGGCTGGCCAGATCCTGGATCACGGTCACGAGCGCCTGGCCGCTGCCGGCTCGGGTGAGCCAACGCTCCAGGGCGGCTAGCGGGGGCGGCGCCAAGCCCAGCCCGCGGTAGATCCTGCCGATCGCCTGCACCGGGCCTTCCGATCCCGGGGTTTGAACTTCGCTGTCAGGCCCAGTCGCCGCCGGTGTCGCCGGCGACGGCCTCGCGTGCGTGCGACATACACCGTCACCGTCAACGGGAGAAGGTCTGTTCTGTTTGTCCTCTCCGTCTTCTCCGTTACGTACCTGCGCCGTCCGCGCGCCAGGCGCTGGACCGTCCGAGGACTGTCCGCGGAGCGGCGCGCGCCCGTCCTCGCCACGGCGCGCGCCTGGCGCGCGCCGCTCCTGCGCCGCTCCGGGGCCGGGCGCTTGCCGCGCGCCCGCCGTTTCCTCGTCTTGATCCGCGCCGGCACGTAGGTGTCGCTTCCTCTGGGCGTCGCGCAGGGCCTTGAAGATGTGCTGCCCCTGGTACTCCCACCACTCATGGATCACGAGCGAGGACGGGTGCACCATGGTTTCGCCGGTCTTGAGGTCGCCGGCTACGTAGGTGCTGTCGCGATCGAGCCACCGGGCAGCGACCAGCGCCGCCACCAGGGTCTCGGCCGCCCCCTCCCAGCGACAGGCCGTCGCGATGTCCTCGATGTCGACGTTCTCGAGGTTGCCGTCTCGGGCGCACCGTGCCGCCCAAGACCAGAGCCGGAGGAGGTACACCCCGGCATTTCGCTCGCCGGTTAGGCGCGCGAGCTTCGCCACCTTGTGGTGGGCCTCGAGGTCGGTCTCGATGCGGATCCAAGTCACGAGCGGGCGGCACTCCCGTGGGGGCGCTGAATGGAGACCACCTTCGAGCTCGAGGCTGGCTTGGGCTTGCGGGTGCGCTTCCGCGGCGCTGGTGCGGCCGCTGGCCAGGGAGCCGGCCCATGCGGCTTTTCTCCGTTGCAGCTCCTACACACCGACAGGTGCGCGTACACGGAGTCCTTGTGGCGCGCGACGAAGTGCTGGCCGCAGTCGGTGCAGACCGGGGCGTCGATCGGACGGTCAGCCGTCGTCACGGCGTGCCACCGAAGGCCCAGGCATGGACGGCGAGGGTGATCGCCCAGAAGGCCAAGAGCCAGCCGCCGAACACCGCGACCCCGAAGACAGCGGGCCTGGTGCCGGGCGGTAGCAGCGAGGGCGACGCCCCGTCGGTGGGCTCCGTCACCTCGCCGGCGGCGAGCTCGGTGCGCAACGCCCTCACCTCGATCGCGATCTTCCGCAGGCGCTCTCGAGCACCCTCGCTCCGGCCGACCAGGTGCTGATGCGCGACCGGCAGGAGCTGCTGGACGGCCTCCAGGACCTTACTGGCCTGGAGCTCAGGGGAGGCCGGAGCGGGCGGGATGACGACCTGGCCGTACAGGCCGCGAATCCCGCGGGGGCGCTCTACGTCGAGGAGCATGTGTCCTCCTGATCCGGCTTGCCGCCGGCGATGGTTCGAGGGGCCGGCGGACGCTCCGCCGGTGGGTCGAGCGAGAAGAGGGCAGAGCAGCCGACAGCGATGCCGGCGGCGCCGACGAGGCACAGGAGGCCGATGACGATCGGCACCAGGTCGCCGGACGGGGCAGTGGTGACGTCGATCACGAGACGGTCACCCGGTCGTCAGTGCCGTCAGTGGCGGCGGCCGACGGCGGCACGGTGATGCCGATGAGGCCGGCCAGGGCTGGGATCTCGGCGACCAGCGGGACCAGGGCGCGGAGGATCGCCTGCTGTTCCGGGGGCGTGAAGGAACCGTCCGCAGCCGCCTCCGAGGTGACCGAGGTCACGCGCCCGACATTCAGCAGGAGTCGTCCGAGCGCTGCGTTGACCGCCCCCTGGTTGGCCTGGACACCAGCCTCGATCAGGTACAGCTCGTTCAGCAGGTGGAGGGGCGCCAGGGCCTTCTGCCGGCCGTCGGGCGTCTGCCCCTTGCCGCGCAGCGCACCGTCGAGCCAGAGCATCACCTTGTGGAAGCAGGTGCCGAGCTGGCCGTCGACCTGGTGATAGACCGTGTTGGCCGTGAGGGTCAGCTCGCCGGCGATCGACTTGGCGGCGCCGTCGAGAGCCGACTCGCGGAGAGCCCCCAGCAGGCGCTCGTGCCGGTCGGAATCCAATCCGAAGCAGTCCTGTGGCTTACCCGAGCCCGCGCCCGACGAGAGAGTGCGTCCCATGCTCATTGCTCCTCAGAGTTCCCAGAGTCGCCAGGCCAGCGCCCGCAGAGCGCGTGCACCAGGATCCCGACCAGGATCAGCAGGGCGGCAGCCAGCGCCGCACCGGCGAGGGCGGCGGCGAACGTCACGCGGTGCACGGCGACAGGAAGGGTCATCACGTCAGCTCTCCGGCTCTCCGCTGCCGCGCCGTCGTCACCAGGCTGGGCAGCCGCTCGAGGAGCGCGCCGTACGTCTCGACCGGCAGGCGCGGCGCTATCGCCGGACGGCGGCCGCGGATCCGCGGCATCGCCTCGAGCGCGCGGTACGAGAGGACCTGGAGCCGCCGCGGCTCGCCCTGCTCGAGCGCGAGGCTGGCCGCCGCGTGGCGAGCCGCGATGTGGAGGAGGAGAGCCCGCGGGGAGTGCCGCATCTAAGCAGCCCTCCGACTGGTACGGCGGGACTCCCGCCGGGCGGCGAGCAGGCGCTCGACCTGCCGGCGCGTCACCTCAGCGGTGACCAGCTCCTCGTCGATCGAGCAACCCGGGTCGACGAGCCACCAGGTGCGGAGCACGAAGCGACCGCGGCTCCGGTTGTCGCGGGTGGGCTCGCCGGCGGCGAGGAAGCCGCGGCACGCCAGCGCGTACTCGGCGTAGCCGAGGGCGGCCTGCTCGCGGTGGTGGCGCGTGGTGAGCACCCAAACGCGCATGGCCTAGTTGAGCTCCTCGCGGCGGGGCTGGCGGACGCCCAGCGGGCCGGCCCAGACGAGCCGCAGGTCGGGCTGGGCAGCCGGGGCAGATGCGGCCTGCTGCTGGCCCTGGGTCTCGCCGGCTGCGGCCTTTGGGGCGCAGCAGCTGGGACACCAGCAGCAGCGCAGGCGGATCACCAGCGGGCCGAGGTGCGCCTCGATCGCCAGGTAGTCATTGGCGATCAGCTTGGTGCCGTCGGGCAGGTGCCCGAGCGTCCGCCCGATCTTGCAGGCGAAGCCGAAGAGCAGGGCGGGGTGCAGGTCGATCGACCATGTGCGTGTCATGTGCCGGGTCCTCTCTCGGGGTCAGCTGTCATCCCGCGACGAGTCGCGGTCGTACTCGAACAGGGCGGTCTGCATGCGCTGCAGCTCGGCCGGTGTGATGCCGAGGTAGCGCGCGACGAGGTGGGGAACGTGCACGCTGGCGTAGGCCAGCGACCTCGGGCCGGATGGCTCGCCCAGGTAGATGTCCTGCTCCATCAGCCAGGCGATGAACTGCTCGAGGTGCTGCACCTGGGCGACCTTCACCCGGTAGCTGTCGAGCTCGGCGCGCTGCGCGGGGGTCATGGCTCAGACGCTCCGCTCGGCCCAGGCGGCCGTGGATGCGACGCACTTGGGGCAGGAGCCGGCGACGCGGCGAATGGAGCGGGAGGTCGTCTCGACAGCGGTGACGACGCAGTTGCAGCCGTAGACGGTCAGGTTGCGGTACGTGGTCCGAGGTGTCCAGGCCGGCGTGGCGGCGATGAACGGCGCCAGGGCCAGCAGGCTCTCGGTCGTGCCGAACCAGATGACCTGCGGGAGGAAGGCGAAGATGTTCTCGCGGGGGCCGGCGACGATGACCGTCTTGCGCAGCGCGAGTGCGGCGCCGAGCTCGACGCGGCGACCGCCGCGGCCGCGGCCTGGGGCCCCTGGCGCCTCGGTGAAGGCGATGAACACGTCGGCCGCCACGAGGTCGGACCAGTCCTCCTCGGCGAACCGGGCGCTGGCGGCGGCAAAGGCCGGCGAGCCGTCGTCGACCAGGTCGTGGCCGCCGTGGATCCACCGGCTGGTGATCGCGTGGCCGAAGTCGCGCAGGCGGGCGGCGACCTCCTGGAGCTCGGCGCGGCGGCCGTAGCGGGCGGCGAGGTAGATGCTGGCCATCGGTCAGCACCCCACCCGAAGAACCGCGGTCCGCACGCTGGTGCCCGAGACCTCGAAGGCGTCATCCGGCAGCAGGCCGATAGAACCCTTGTGGCGATTCACCAGCTCGACAAAGTCTCGGGTGCGCGCGTTTCCGCGGAAGAGCACGCCGCGCGATATCACCGCAACGAGGCTGCCGCCCGGAGCAAGGAAGCGCAGCGCGTGTGTCACGTGCTCGATGTCGGCTTGCGATTGCCCGGGCAGCGAGAAAGGCGGGTTCATCACGATCCGCGCGAAGCGGTCGACGTCATCGGTCGGCGGCTGCATCGACAGGAAGTCACCGCCGTAGACCGGGTTAAATCCCTTCTGGATGAGCCTCTGCTGGCGGTGGGCATTCACCTCGACACAGACGAGGTTGTCGAGCCCGCCCGCGGCGGCCAACCACCTCGCGATGGCGGCCTCGCCGGCCGATGGCTCGAGGCAGCGGTCACCTCGGCGGACGCCGGCCTCCGCAACCAGCTGCGCCGCGAGCGCGGATGGCGTCTCGAAGAAGGCGAGCGCCTTCGGGTCGTCGTAGCTGCCGCTGGCAACTGCGGCGGCTATGCGATCAGCGGCCTCGACGGCCTCCCCGGGAACCAGACCGCCGAACACGTGTCCGGACCGCGACCGATTCCACTTGCTGCCGAGCGCCTGCAGCACCTGGTCGACGGCCTGATACAGCTTCCGGTCGAGCTGGCCAGGCGGCAGGAAGAAGGCATTGCCGCTCGACGTGCCGGCCGCGAGGACCTCAAGCACGGCGACAGGGATCTGCTTGGTGGTGAGGGCCATCGGTCAGCCCCTCGCCTTGGCGACGGCCGCCTGGAGCTGGCGCATGACCGGCCCGGTCGCGTGTACAGGCGGTCTGGCAATGAGCTCCAGCGCGGCCTCGGCGGCGGCCAGGAGGTCAGGTGCGGCAGCGAGGAGGCGAGCGACGTCGACGGCGTCAGGGCAGTCGAGGATGTAGGCCACCGCCAGCCCATCGGAGGCCTCGACCGCCAGGTCGAAGATCGCGTCCGCCCCCACCTTCCACGGGAGGGCGGTCAGCGCGGGAGCGCCGGCAGGAGTCGCGACCTCGACCGCGGCGGCCTGGAGGTCGACGTCCGCCTCGGGCCGCTCCTCGCGCGCGGAGCAGAGATCCGGCTCGACCCACGAGCAGGGCATGCCCGTGCGCTCGATGCAGCTGCTGCAGTCGGCGTCGGTGCAGCCGCAGACGCGACAGCGGCGGACAGAGGGGAACGTGACCCGGGATCCGCCCAGGTGCTCGAACTGCTCGGCGAGAGGCATGCCCATGGCTCAGGCCGCCCGGCCGACGACGCACATCGTGCGGATCAACTCGACGGCGGAGGCCTGGAGCGCGAGCACCGTAGGTGCGAGCGCGTCCCTGGCGGCGTCCCTGGCGGCGTCCCTGGCGGCGGCCCAGGCGGCGTCCCTGGCGGCGTCCCTGGCGGCGGCCCAGGCGGCGGCCCTGGCGGCGGCCCTGGCGGCGTCCCAGGCGGCGTCCCTGGCGGCGTCCCTGGCGGCGGCCCAGGCGGCGGCCCTGGCGGCGTCCCAGGCGGCGGCCCTGGCGGCGGCCCTGGCGGCGGCCCTGGCGGCGTCCCTGGCGGCGTCCCTGGCGGCGGCCCAGGCGGCGTCCCAGGCGGCGTCCCAGGCGGCGTCCCAGGCGGCGGCCCTGGCGGCGGCCCTGGCGGCGGCCCTGGCGGCGGCCCTGGCGGCGGCCAGTGGCCCGCGGGCCGTCGCTGCGCTGGCCGCGTCGGCGATCGCCGGCAGCGCCTTGAGGACCGCAGCGTGCGGCGCCAGGCCAGCAGTGAGGCTCAGCCACGCCGGGGCCTGTACACGCGCCAGCCAATCCACCAGCAGCCAGGCCCGCGTCTCCTCGTCCGCGACGGTCGTCGCAGTACCGACCAGCTCAGGCAGGATCGGACGCAGCAGGCGGTTCCGGTCATCGTCGGTCAGGAGGCCGTCGTTCCAGTTCCGGACGAACGCCGCGATCACCGGCGAGACGCAGTCGGGGTGATCGGTGTGCGGGCCGCCGGCCAGCCATGCGACCGTCTCCAGTGCGCAGTGCCCGGCGGCGAAGCTCGGGTGGCCTCCGTGCTGGAGCGTGATGGTGGCGAGAGCCTCCAGGCGAGACGGCAGCAAGGCGGATTTCGGTTCGGCGGTCATCGGTCGGTCCTCGGGGCTGGTGAATGGGGGCGCCACGGGTCAGCTCCTCGCGGCGAGTACTTCGCGTCCCGCAGTGGTGACGACGAACGTGGCCGGCGCCGTCGCCGGCTTGAACTCGACCAGGCCGCGTTCGACCAGTGGCCGCCAGCTGCGGCCGGTCATCCCGCTATCGAAGTCGGCACTGCTGATCCCGTCGGAGCCGGCAATCACCAGGTCGACCAGCAGCGCGTCCTGAGCGGCAGTCAGCCCCCGGCTGGGGTCCTTGCGGCAGCACCGGTCGCAGCAGCAGCGCTCCGCGCCGTCGTGGTTGGTGGTGACCACGGCCTAGGCCTCCTCTCCCGCCCGGAGGCGGCGCTCGATCTCGGCAAGCAGGAGCGCGCCGGCGCGGATCAGGTCGGCGAGTGGAGTCGACGGCTTGAAGTCGTCCAGCTCCCAGGGCCAAGTGTCGACGGCGATCTCGCGCTCGAGGTCGGTCTCGGCGGCCGAGGCGAGGGCGTACGCAGCGGCGGCCTGGGCGATCTCGCCTGCGTCGTGGGTGTCGTCGTGCTGGATGGGATACAGGCGGAGCTGGCGCCACCGCTCGTCCATGACCATCCCGACGGCGGCGTTTGCCTCGCGGGCCTGGAGAGCGGGCATCTACGCCTCCACCGGGTCTGTAACGAGCGCTTCGGCCTCCACCTCGGAGGCCGCGAACAGATCGTCGTAGCCGACCATCGGGTCCTTCCGCCGGATCAGGGCGAGCAGGACGGTGACCTCCGGCTGAGACCAGCGTCGCCGACCGGCGAGCTTGTGACTGATGGTCGAGTTGTCTACACCCAGCGCGAGAGCCACATCGGACTGGGTGATGCCGCAACGGGCGAGCACATCGGCAAGTGGCGTTGACATTTCGTCAACGAATCTAGGTCAGTGTTGGCGAATTGTCAACAGCAAGTGCACGAAAGTGCGCGCAGACTTGGCGCTATGTCATGGACTGGCGCCCGGCGACTCGATGAGGCCCTTGACGAGGCCGTCACCAAAGGGCGCGCGTCGCGGGCCGAGATCGCCCGGGCGATCAACGTCGACCCAAGCACCCTGTCTCACTGGGCCTCGGGGCGGCGCTCGCCTGATCCCGACGCCCTGGTGCGGCTCTGCCGCGAGCTCAAGATCTCAGCGGACTATCTGCTCGGCACGGCAGATGCCCTGTCCGCCGAAGCAAGGGCGGCGGGCGATGAGGAGGCGGAGCGCCTGCTGGCGATTCACAAGATGCTCGATGTCGTCGAGCGCGAGTTCACCGAGCTGAAGAAGCGGCTCGGCCCGGGACCGTCCGGTCAGTCGAGCTGATCTCGAAACCTCGAGAGCTGGTCGGCAAGCCGCATTAGCCGGCGCCGCAGCATTTCGTCGGGCGAGACGGTCGGCCACCCGTGGTGGGCCAGGAACCAATACCGGTAGCGCACAGCCACGCCCCCGCCGGCGGGCTCGAATTCATAGGACGTCGCCGCCTCGACGACGCCGCAACAGGCGGTGACAACCCGCTTGATGGTCGGTCGGGTTGCCCTAGGGTCGCCCTCTAGAGCGAGGTCGAGCAGGCGCAACGTCTGACCCGCGATCGAGGCAGGCAGGATGGTCGTGAGCTCGCGGCCAGCCAGACCTTGGCGCTCGAGCTCCTCGCCATCGCTCACGTACCAGGAGCCGGCCAGACGCACGAGGACCACCTCGGTCGTTGGAGCACCGAGCTCGGCCGCGTCTGTCGCTCGTTCGCCAAACCGCTCGCTGACGGCCATGCAGCCCAGGCCGAGCGGATGCTCTCCCATCGCGCCGGCGAGCTCGGCCACGCGACCGAGCCCGCCGGGTTCAACGGTGGACTCGACACCGGCGAGCTCGAGCGCGCCACGAATGGCGAGCGCTCGGGCAGCGGGTGTCATTCGTCAGCGAGGATGATCAGCAGCGGTGCGTGGCCTGCCGGCGCCGCCAAGGCGAGGTCCTGGGCGGCCTCGATTGCATCGAGCGTTGGGGCGTCGGCAAGGTCGAGGAGCTGGTCGAGGTCCATTGGTGCGACTCCAGGGGCCAGACTGGGCGAGCCCCATACCAGGGGCCGACAGTGACCCCTACCCCGTATAGTGCCGCTCGCCACCGAAATCTGACAGACCGACATCATCTGCTACAGATCTGTCCCACGGGCGCGGGGGCAGCGGGAAGACAACCAGGGTCGTCGCGGTGCTCACGGCGGCGCCGGCGAGGTCCTCGATCGCCACCAGGTCACGGCGCGGCCGCAGCGCCGGCGACACCGCTGCCTCGTAGAGGCACGCCTGGTGCCGGGCGGGGTACTGCTCGAGGAGGCGCCGAGCCAGCACGCCCAGGCCGCGGCGCATGTCCCACCCCGACTCGCTCCAACCTCCCTGCCCGATCGCCCCGACCTGCCAGAGCACGAGCAGCGACGTCGCGTCCCAGCCGCGGCGCCGTAACAGCCAGTCCGTGGCCTCCCACTGCTGCACGCCGTGCTGCCCAGGATCCACCTCGAGGTCTGCCCAGATGCAGCTGTCGGCACCGACACCAGCCTGCATGCGCGCCGGATAGCCGGCGGCCCTCGCCGCCTGAAGGGCCTGGTGGCAGGCGCCGGCGAAGACGCCCGGGTGTCCGTATGTCGCCCAGACCACGCGGCCGCCGGCGGCGAGGGCGGCCAGAACCCGCGCGACCATCTCGGCATAGGAGTCGCGGCGCGGCCGGCCCTCCCGGTAGCAGTCGCGCAGGCTCTCCCCGGCGGAGTGGCGTCGGCCGAGCCAGGCCTCCGCCACCGGGTCGGCCACCAGGTGCAGGAGCCGATCGGCCTGCTCGATCGCCAGTCGAGCCTCGAGGGTGGTCTGGGCGCCGACGGCGATGCCCGTGCCGACGACAGTGAGGGACGCGCGAGGTTGGTTGGTCATGGCTCGCACTCTAGGCACCTGCCGGGTGTAGCATCCCGCTTCCGATAGACGTTTCCGGCGGCCCAGGCGTGTCAGATTTTCGCGTCGGCCGGCACCTATTCAACCAAGGGGGGACGACCATGCCGTACCGAAGACGCCGCCTAGCCAGACTGCTCGCGCTGTGGTCGGCAGCCCTGATCGCGCCCTTGGGTGCGGGCAACGCCCAGGTCGTAGCGACCCAGGGCGCGGTTCAGCAGCAGTTCCAATCGCCGATGATCCTCGAGTTCCCCGCGCCGCCGCTCCTGCGCTTCCCCGAGAACGGCTCGCGCCTGCTCAAGGACGTCGACGGCTACATCTGCGAGAACGCCTACTTTCAGGCGATCTCGGTGATGCTGAAGCGGAAGTCGAAGAAGGTCGCCGGGAAGAAGAGCGCGGTGTTCGACGTGCTCGCGACCGTTGCGGTTCAGCCCTCCCACGACAAGCTGGTCGACGTCCTGATCGAGTTCGTGTCCGCCGGCAAGGTGCTGGCGACAGCCGCGCCGGTGTCTGGACAGGTCGAGGAGAAGCGCTCTCGGATCTTCACCTCGCGCTTGGCGGTCGAGGAGGGAGCCTTCGCGGCGGCGTATGAGGCCGAGCCAGGCCCGACGCTTCGTCTGACCCTTCGGGTGAAGGACGACTGAGGTGCCCGCCGCCATCCCCGCCCGCGTCGAGGTCACCGACCCGGACCCCGACGACCCGGCCGCCCACTTCCGCCTGCTGGACGCCGACACCGGGCGAGGACGTGACCGACCTGGTGATCACGCTGGAGGCGAGCCCGGGGCTGGGCTCTGTACGGGTCGAGTACTACCTCGAGGCCGGCAGCGACCTTGGTGCCGCGATCATCTCGAGCGGGCTCGGGGTGACCTGGCACAAGGGAAAGTGCGACCGGGCGGCCGCGTACGACGCGCTCGAGGCGACGGCGCGGCAGGGCGGCGTTGGGCTGTGGGCGCCGCGGGGTGGGCCGTGATGAGCAACGGTCCGCGGATTCTGCTGCTCGAGGACAACGACCAGGGAGGCGCGGTCTTGACGCTCGCCGACCTGGTGGCCTCCCAGGAGCCGTACGTGCCGCCGGCCGAGTTCTACACGCGGCTCGCGCAGGACACGCGGGCGATCCTGTTCGAGCTCGGACCCCACACGAAGGACGAGCGCCGAGAGTTGATCGAGACGCTTAGGTGGGCGGAGAAGCGAAAGTTGAGTCCTGAATGGTAAGACTTAGGTCGCCATCCCTGCCTATGCCCATGCGGGCCGTGACCGCGGTCGCGTGGAGGGATGTCCCCTTCCCGAGCGGTCGCACCTGCCCCTGTCTGCTCGAGTGCGAATCGCCCGGAGAACCTCCGTTCGAGGTGGTGGCGAAATTCCTGGAGCCACCGGCTCGATGCCTCGAGATCCTCGGCGCCCTACTGGCCAACTACTTCAGGATCCGAACACCCGAACCCTGCCTCGTCTCGCTCGCGGATGGCCTTGTGGCCACGGTGCCGGGAAGGGTCGGCAGCATGCTCGCCGTTGCGACGCAGCCGATGTTCGGCTCGCGCTACCTCAGGGACACGACGACATGGGGCCACGATTCAAGAGTTCGGCTCGATGATGCCGACGGTGCCTCGCGCGTCGTCGCCTTCGACATGCTGGTTGAACACGCCGACCGAAGGCTCGACAAGCCCAACCTGCTGAATCACCAGGGGCGCATCGTCGCTATCGACCACGAGAGCGCATTCGCCTTCTGCTACGCGCTTGGAGGCGGGGGCGGCGACTGGATTGGGCCGGCGCTGGCTTGCATCGGCACGCACCCGGTGGCGGCTGCTATCCTGCGGACAAGGCTTGCCCCAGAGCTGGACGGGTTCGCCAAGGACCTGGCGCGCCTGACTCCCCTGGCGGTGCAGCGTCTTTTCTCGCCGATTCCGCATGACCTGCGAGACGAGCGCATACTGGCGCTGGTGACGGAGCGCCTCGAGCGCGCACGTCGCGAGAGGAAGCCATTCGTCAACGCCGTGAGGAGAGCGCTGCAATGAAGACCTACAGCTTCGCGCTCATCAGATACATCCCGGACCTCGTTGCCGCCGAATTTGCCAACGTAGGCGTGGTCCTGTACTGCCCGCAGAGCGGGTCTCTACTGTTCAAGGTTTCAACTCATGTCTCGCGTCTCACCGACTTCTTCGGACACTTCGACAAACGAGGCCTGAGGGCCACGCTCGACGGCGTGGAGAAGGGCCTTCGCCGACTAGCAAGGGACCTGGAGAAGCACCCCCTTCGAGCTCCGCGGACAGCGGAGGACTGCATCGCCCGCGTGTTCCCGCACGACGACTCCGCCGTCCAGTTCGTGACCGGCGGGGCCGGCCTGACTCAGGACCTCGACGCGCTCCTGGCGCGTCTATTCACCCGCTACGTCGAGCGCCATGCCGATCAGGCGAACGCGCGGCGCGACGATGCCCAAGTGCTCAACGCTGTCCGGCGACCGCTATCCGACAGGAAGCTGCTGTCGAGGATGGAGTCAAAGGAGATCGTGGGAGACCTGCGAGTCACCCACACTTTCCCTTTGGCCTACAAGAACGGGCTCTGGCACGCCTGCGACGCCGTGTCTTTCGACCTCCTCGAGCCGCAGTCCATCCTGGACAAGGCCACCAAGTGGTTGGGACGCGGGACCTTGCTCAGGGCGAGCCGGGAGCCCTTCAAGGCGCATCTCATCGTGGCGCCGCCGTCGGCGCCGGAGCTGAAGGGCGCCTTCGACGACGGGTGCGCGATCCTTGACCGCATGGCTTGCCCGCACGAGATCGTGCTGGAGTCCCAGCTCCTTGGCTTCGTGGACGAGATGGACCGCTTGATGCACGAAGAGCACGGGAAGCACGCGCCCTCGTAAGCGGCGCTCGGCGAGCGGATCACGCTGCGGTTCGAGTGAGGCAGGCGCCTCGTCGTTCGAGTGGTCGTAAACTGATGCCGCTGCCGGGCGACGCCGGCGAGAAGGAGACCGCGATGGTCGACATGGAGCAAGTCAACGCCCTGCGCTTCACCGACGAGGACATGGCGTCTCTGCGCGCCGCCCACAAGGCGATCGTTGGGCCCGTCGAATACCGCCGCGGCCGGATCGCTCGGCTGATCACGCTCTGTGAGCACCGGCTCGAGCAGCTTGCCGAGCCGGCCATCGACACGCCGATGTTGCCGCTCGCGATGCGGCGCCACTGGCGCTACACGATCAGGAAGCTGGCGCTCGAGCTGCAGGACGCGCGGCTCAGAGGCATCAACGTCGCCGAGCTGGTGCAAGGCGTCCGCGCGACACGGGAGGCCTTCGCCGCCCGCCTGCGCGCTGAGTGCGCGGTCATCCTCAGCGAGCTGTCCGAGGTTCAGTCATGACCCCGAAGGAGCGAGTCGCGAAGCTCATCACCGACCTTGTAGCCGGCGCTGACCCCGCCGCGGCGATCGCCGATCGAGACGAACTTGTCGGCGACCTGCGCGCCGTGCTCGGGCTGGCGATCGTCGGCGAGGACTTCGATTCCGCCCCGGGCGCCGTCAACGGCATCCAGGACCTGGCGCGGCTCTACGGCGGGCTGCGTCCCGGTGAGAGCGCATTCCGCGCGATCCCATGGGCCGTCGACCAGCTCCGTGACGACGCCGAACGCCTCCGAAACCTCAACGAGTCCATCGCCAATTGATGGTCCCCGAGGCGGTGCTCGAGCTGACGAACGAGCCCGATCGCGAGGTGTTCGAGGCGGCCGCGCTGGCCGTGGCCAAGGCGCCTGCCGGCGAGCGCTCACGCCACGAGGCCTGGCTGGCAGGACTCCTGTCGACATGGTGGCAGCGCCGCGGCCGGCGCGCTGCCGTCCGACGGCTGCGCGCGTACGTCGTCACGTTTGCTGGGCGCGACGAACGGCGGGATCTCGCCGAGACAGCACGGGCGCTGCGACAAGCCCGCGACCTCGGCATCGAGCGGTCGACCCTTGCGGAGCATTGGCGCCGATGGCAAGACGCACGAAAGGCGGTGGCATGAGCGACTCCCCATCGACCGTCGAGCCACTAACCCTCGGTGCTCGCATGCTGGAGATCAAGAAGGCGGGTGCGCGCGAGGCGCTTGAGCAGGCGACCGCGCTGCTCAGGTCGATCCGCGGAACACCGGAAGCCGCGCGGTTCGCCGTAGAGCTGGCAGAGGACCTGTTCGATGCCGCCGGCAGTGACGACGGCATGCTCTGTCCGTTCTGCGGGGACTAGCCGCCGGCTTGGTGTCGGCCGACGTCGATCGCCGCGTCGGTGTCGCTGATCACCACCGCGTGCAGCTGGTCACGGAGGGCGGCCAGGTCCTCGGCCTTGGCTTCAGCCAGGCGGTGCGCCACGGCCTGGCCGGCCTTGATGGTCAGATCGACCAGGGCCAGCGCCTGCGGCGCGGTCAGGCTGGCGAGCAGCTCACCCACCTGCACGGTGCACCTCCAGCCCAATCTGGATGGCGACCCGCACCAGGTCCATGAGTGCCGCCTGCAGCTCGGCAGCCGCGGCGACGGCGCCGGCGGCAGCCGCACCTCCGCCCGCCTTCAGCTGCAGCGCAGCGAGGTACAGGTCGACCGCGGCCTGCGCGCCGCGGAGGGTGAGCTCGGTCTTTCGGCCGACGTCGCGGATCTGCTCGAGCTCGACTTGGTCGATCAGCGGTGGCCGCGCGACGCTGCCGTCGGCAGCGAGCACCGGCACGGACGCGGCGCCGGCGGCGATCATGGTCTCGCGGTGCAGGTCGGCGCCGATCTCGACCGCCCGCACCATGCGCACCGGTGCCGAGCTGCAGCCGGCAGTCGCCAGGCCGACAGCCAGCAGCGCCACCAGAGCAGCTGTCCGACGTCGGCGGACGCCGGCGACGAGACTCCGCTTCTCCGGCCCGTTCACCAGCACCGAGTGGCCGGCACTCCCGAGCCCCGCGACGATCAGCGCTGTCCACAGGTACTGCCCGGCCTGAGCGGTCGTGGCGCCGTCGACGAGCCAGCCCAGGGCGAACGCCAGCACCGAGAGCACCGCGTTGATGACGACGCCTTGGCCCGCGAGCCAGGGCCAGGGCAGGCGCTTGACCTGGCTGGTGAGGAGAGGGAGGAGGATCGTGGCGATCGCGGCGCCGACGGTGGTGAGGAGCGGAGGGGTGTCCATTCTTGGTCTCCTTGGGAGCCGGGTTTACCGGCGGATCTCGAACGGCCCCATGGCCGGGACGATCACGCGGAAGAGCAGTCGGCCGAGCGGCCGGGTGTCGAAGGTCAGGGACTTGGAGCGGCCGTTCGGCAGGGTGGTGGCGGTGAAGGTCAACACTCCGTGGTCGTCGGTGATCGTGCAGTCGCCCGGGTCGATGTTCTCGGCGCCGCGCACGTCGCCGTCGACGGCGAGCGAGCTGTAAGACCTCGGCGTCCAGGTCGTGACGTAGGTCGGCACGGACTCGCAGTTGCGGCTGGCCAGCAGCGCCGCGTAGCCGCCGCCCTCGAAGCGTGCGATCTCGAGCGGCCGCAGGATGCGGAGCTCGCCCAGGATCTGCTTCAGGCTCGGCACCGCCTGCACCGCGGCGATGTCGCCCTGCAGCACCAGGCGGCGGAGGGCGAAGCGCTCCTCGGCGGAGAACACCGTGGCGCCGGCGCCTCGCATGAAGACGAACGCCGGCCAGCAGCGGGGCTGGTGCTCGATCTGGGTGACGTCGACCTGGAGGCCGAGCGCCAGGGCGAGCTGCGGCGAGAGGTTGGTGAAGGGCTTGAGCTGCACGCGCTCGCCGAAGGCCTGCACGGTGCACGCGCTCGTCAGGTTGTCGGCTTTGCCGGCGCCGAGGGAGCCCGGAGCGGCACACAGGGCCGAGAAGACGAGCGAATGCCGCAGCGCCTTGGTGGCGCCGGCGCGGACCGCCTCCGCCTGCTTGTCGGCCGGGTTCTTCTGCAGGCGGAGGTCTGCCTCGAGGATCACCTGGGACATGGCCCCGTCGGGGAAGCTGCCGTAGTTCGGCCGGCCGGCCTCCTTCCCGTTGAGGCCGGTGACGCCCGTCGTCTGGTCCTGCCCGTAGGTGATGAAGTAGACGCCGTCGGACAGCCCGAGGCGGTACTCGCACGCCCGAGCGCCGGGCCCGTGGTTCCAGGAGCCGTTGTGGCCCGGCAGCATCCGGTCTGGGCCCAACAGCTTGCGGTTGTCCCACCACTCGCGCATCGTGGCTGGGTCGTACTGGCCCAGGGCGATCGCCTTCAGGGCCCGGCCCTCGGGTACGCCCCGCTCGTCGACGTCGTTGCGGTCGTGACGACCGGCCTTGGCCAGGTCGTCGAGCTCGGCCACGTCTGCGGCTTCGGTGGCTTCGGTGGTGTGCATGACTCAGGTCTCCCAGTCCGGCAGCTCGACGGTCTGGCCGGCGAGCGCATGGGTGCAATCCGAGAGGAACTCGATGCGGCCATCTCGGACGAAGCTGTGGCAGCGGTAGCACCCGAAGACAGCGTCGTCAGGGTGCTCGGCGTTGCGGGTGCACCAGCAGCTGTCGTCGGCGTTGAAGCCGGCGCAGTAGTGGCCAGAGGTCACGAGCAGCGACGGCGAGAAGGTCGGCCGGTCGATCGACCCGTCCCGCGCCCAGCGAGGCACCGCGAAATGGTGGTCCTCGCGGCATCCCGGGCAGTGGAAGGCCCAGTGACCGGGCTGGCGCTGGTGGACCTTGGCGGCCATCAGACCCCCGTCGGCGCGGCGCCGATCAGCGCGCGATAGGCGGAGACGTAGTGGGCGACGGTGCCCTTGCCGCCGGCGTTGTAGTGCTCGAGCCAGTAGGCGGCCTGGCCGGCGACGTCGGACTCGCCGGGCAAAGGCGCCGGCACCCGCAGGTAGTGGATCCGGCAGATGGCGGTCGCGTACGGAAGGTTCCCCTGCAGCTGCTCGAGGCGGCCGACGCCAGGGCACAGCAACGTCGACACCGTCGCTGCCAACGGTGCGCGGAAGCGCAGGAAGTTCGCCAGGATGTCCGCGTGAGTTGCGGGCTCGCACTGATAGAGCCCCAGCGCCGGGCCGGCGCCGACCTGGCGCACGTACCGGAGCTGACTCTCCGCCGCGGCCGTACCCATGACCAACTCCTCGGCCGGTCGCGACCAGAGACCGAGCAGCAGAAGCGTCGGCCTCACGATGTGCAGCCTGAACTGCGAGGCGTCGAGCCCGACCTGGGTAGTCATGCAGCACCGCCCTGTCGCCGGCGTCGCGGCGGCGGCGGGCGCTCGCCGTCTCCCTTGACCCCCTCGACAGAGGAGAGACGCGTCTCGAGGCTCTGCACCATGGTGGTGAGGTGCCCGATCGCCGTCGCCATCTTGGCGTCCGAGCCGGCCCGCTGCTCCTCGACCGACGCCAGCTTGTTGAGGACCTCGAGGTGGAGGAGGCGCATGCGGCTGGTCGACGAACCGTCGTGCGGGTCGGCCGTGACGCTGAAGCGGTGCAGCTCGGCAAGCTGTGCCGCCATCGGCCCGATCGTCGACTCGATCGCGAGCACCCGGGCATCGGTGCCGTCCTTGTAGCGCTTGCCCGCCTGATGCCTTGTCCAGGTCTGCAGGGCCACCGTCAGCGAGGAGATCAGCGCCACCCAGGCGGTCGAGCTGCCGAGGGGATCGTCTGGGTGGCTACTGCTCGAGCTGGCGTGCTCTGCGTCGCTGGCGGCCGGCGGCGCCTGCGCCACCGCCACCAGGGTGAGCGGTACGAGGGCGACGATCGCCACGGCAAGCAGGGCGATCAGCGGGCGGATGGCGCGGGGGCGCATCATGCGTGCGTCTCCAGGAAGAAGTCAGGCGCGCCGCTGGAGGAGGCCACGCGGGCCGGGGCGGACGACGCGCCTTCGGAAAGGGAACCGCCCCTTGTCATTCCGTGAGAGGAGGTGCCCATCAGAAGGCCTCCTCGAAGACATAGGTCCTGCGTGTGCGCTGGTGGGAGCCGTGCGAGAACTCAGCGTCGTCCTTGAGCCGCGCGAACAGGGTGGTGTTGCTGCGCTCGTAGACGTGGGTTCCGTCCGGGTACGCGCAGACCAGAAGCGGGGTGCCGGCACCAAGCCGTGCGTCGATCCGATCGAATGCCGACCAAGTCTGGTTCTTCGGCAACGAGTTGAACGCCAGCGTGAGCTCACGGAACCGCCGGCGGTACGTGGCGGACACGGACCCAGCAGGCGTGCGCTTCCTCTGAGCCGGATCCCGCCACTTCACATAGGCCCCGCTGCGGGCGAAGTTGACCCTGGACGGCGTCCACGCCTCCCCTGCCACGACCGTCCCGAGCGTCCGGCTCTCGTCGTTGCCGGTGAGGATCGGGTCCCGGATGAACACGCCGTAGTTGTCGACGTAGCTCCGGGTTGCCGCCCAGATGTGCATGATCGTGCGCTGCGGCGCGATGCCGTAGGGCATCGGGTCGGTCCACCCCAGCAGGGGGTCGGTGTCCCAGGCCGGGAACGTGACGTAGCCGCTGTCCTCGGAAATCGCGCCGGACGAGGTGTCCGCGATCCACTCGACGGCCGCCACGCTTAGGGTCCCCGACGGCGTCGACCCGGCGCGTGAGATCCGGATCTGTGCGTTGGCGCCGCTCGCCGTGGCCAGCAGGCTCGCGTTCCAGTAGAAGACGAACTTCTTGTAGGTGTTCGCCGCCGTGAAGCTCATGGTCCCCAGCGATGCCTTGAGCGATCCGCTCTCGTAGAGCTCGACCGTCCAGCTCGGCGAGGTCGACGAGGACTTGGCCTCGACCGCAAAGCACTGGAGACTCGCTCCGACCATCGGCGTGTTGGCCGGCGTCGCGAAGTCGACAAGGAGCACGGTAGGGCCGGTGGCCGCCGTCTCCGCCATCACGGCCGCGCTGGTGTCCTCGAACCACGGCTGTTCGTCGATGTCGCCCACGGCGCCGCTGTAGCTCGTCACCGTGACGGCGTTCGGCGCGACCCGCTCGAGGCGGGGCGTGATTCCGAGCCCGGTGATGACGCGGTACTGCGCCGTTGGCGACCATCCGTTGAGGCCGGTCGACGCGCTGCTCGGGACGTGCACAAGGCCGATTCCGTCCGAGCTCATCGGGTACGTCGTGACCGGCGGCACCAGCTTCAACCAGGTGTTCCGGGGCGACGTGTTCCCAAACGACAGTGCGTCCTCGTTGGGTCGGTTGCTCGGGAAGTTGCCCGAGGCATCGGTGTAGACGGTGGGGCCCGAGAACGCGGCGTTGAGCAGCCGGTTCGGTGCCCCGAAGATCATCGCGTTGCGGTCGGTCACCACGGCCTCCAGAGGTCGAGCTCGACCTCGCCGGACCCGTCGGCCGGGTCGTTGTTGTCGCTGATCCCGACAACCCGCCAGGCGTCGTACCAGGCCGGCCCGTAGTCGTAGGCGGTGCACGCGGTGAGCGACGGCACCACGCCCAGGCTGCCGCGGTCGATCGGGGTGACGGGCGACGCAACACCGGCCCCGCTGCCACCGGTGAACCGCAGCCAGGAGAGCAACGAGGAGTCGACCGCCGATGCCGGCAGGCCATGCCGGTAGCGCCAGACCTCGTCTGCCGAACGGGCGTAGTTCCACAGCCGGAACTCGGCGATGTCGCCGGCCCAGAAGCGGGAGCCGCCCTCCGACCCGATGTAGGTCGTGGCGCCGGCGGCGCTGTCGACGGTCAGTCCGTCCGTGCGGGTCGCGACCGAGATCCCGTCGAGGCAGAGGCTGGCAGCGGCCTTGTCGTTGAACGCGAGGGTCGCCGTGTGCCAGTCAAGGTCGCGGATGTCACACGGGATCGCGAGGTTGCCGACGACGCCACCGGCCGACCAGCGCGCGACGAGTGCGCCGCCCTGGTTGCCGGCAGTGCCGGCGTCCCACAGCCCGAGCCACCAGTTGCGGTCGGAGCTGCTGTTCTGGCGCGCCGACAAAACACGGAACCCGGACGCCGGCAGGGTGCACCGGAACACAACCTCGACGGTGAACTCGGCCAGGGCGGTGATCGTGGTCCCGAGCGAGATCTGCGATGACGTGCCGTTGAGGAGGTACGACTGGCACCGCCCGGGCCGGCCGATGTTCAGGCGCGATTGCAGGTTGCCGCCCTCGTCGGCGTCGACGTACGCCCACCGAACGAAGTCGAGCATGTCGACCACGTAGGCGTTCGCCGGCGCGGGCAGCTTGAGCAACTGCGGCACGCCGCGGCGAAAGAAGGCGGCCTGGCGGCGGAGCTCGGCCTGAGCATCGGCCCGCGTCGTCAGGTATGTGTCGACCGTCTGCACCGCACCGGTGAGCCGCTTCATCTCGATGTACTGAGTCGCGGTCTGCACCCCGAGCTCGAGGTCGCGCTGTGCGGCGGTCAACATGATTGCCGTCGACTGTTGCTCGGGCGTCAGAGGCACCGGATTGGGCTTGTAGGTCCCGACGAGCGCGGCCGGCGGCGGGTCTAACTGCTGGGGCTCCGGGACGCCTGGAGAGACCTGCAGGGTGGTCGCCACCGAGTAGCCTGTCGCCGGCAGAGCCGTGAAGAGCTTGCACGTGAGCTTGCAGTAGAGGGTGGAGGTATCCACCCTCGACCACCAGGCCATGCCGCCGACACTGCGCAGCACGGCGCCGATGAGGTCCCGCAGCGACCAGTCCTCGCCGACGGGAATGCCAAGCGCTTGCGGCGCCGCGGTGAGATCGGCCGACACGTCCAGGTCGACGCCCACCCCGCCGCCGAAAGCCGGGAAGCTCGGCACGCGCGTGTTCCAGACGGCAGTGATGATCTCGGCCGGAGTCGACGCGAACGACCCCAGGTGGTCGAGCGACCCGCTGATGTCGACAGCCAAGGGCCTGGTCGCGTCCGAGCCCAACCGGATGAAGGTCCCGCCGGCCCAAATCAGGGTGTCGTACTGCGCAGCCGTGGTCGTGGCCGCGAGGAACGTCTCCTGGTCGGTGTAGGCAGTGCCGAATGTGTCGGCCGCGCCGCCCTCCGTGACCCCGTTGATGGCGCTCGACTTGTACCCACTGACGAGATAGATCCGGGTGAAGGAGTCCACCAGCACGCACTCGGCGCGCTCGACGCGGCCCCAGTAGTCGCGCTTCGCCGTACCCTCGAGAGAGGCGCCGCCCTCGAGACTCTTCACCCACGCAGGCGAGCCGGCAAACGTGCCGGTGTAGCCGTTGGCCGAAGCGTCGGCGATCGTGGTCCCGGAGCCATCCTCGATCCGCCAGGCGCCGTAGAACCGCACGTCGCCGAGCTCGGCCGCCGAGAGCTGCCGGCGCGCCAGCTCGAGCACCTCTCCGTCCGTGGTCTCGCCGTCGGCGACGTAGAGCCAGTCGAGGACCAGCCCGCCGGCGTCGGTGCCGTTGTGGGACGCGAGCCAGAGCTGCGGCGTGCCGCCGGCAGGAGCCGGCCGGTTGCCAGACGTCAGCGTCAGTGCCTCGCGGTTGACGGTCAGCTCTGCCGCGAACATGTCGACAAGGCGCACGGTGACGGTCGTCCCGTTGGCAGTCACCGCGAGGACGTAGACGACCTCGGTCGAGCACGTTGCCGTGGTCTGCAAGGTAGTGGCGCCGCTGTGCGAAAAGAAGACCTTCCCGGTCGTGACGTTGACCCCGAAGGACCACGGCCAGGCGGTGGTGACGCCGCCGTTGTTGGTCCGCCAGGACGCAATGCCGTTCTGGCTCGCCAGCGTCTTGACCCTGAACCGACAGAACCACGTCACCGCCCCGTAGCCGGAGAGCTGCAGGTTGGTCGGCGTGCCGATCGAGACGCGGTCCCCGCCGTTGAAATAGAGCGCCCAGTCCGAGCCGTGGAAGCGCCGTGGCGACGCCGGCCGCTCCAGGCGCTCGCCGAGGTCGCGGAACGTGACCACCACCTCGGTGATGCCTACGTCGACCGAAACGATGATCCCGAGTCGCACGGGAGCCATGACCTGCTCGGTGCCGTCCGAGAAGTAGCCGCCGGCCCAGATGGTGACGGCGCGCCCGTCGAAGATGTAGCCCTTGGTCCGCAGGTAGTCGAGGCGCCCACGGTCGTTGAGCAAGCGGATGACGCCGCCGCCGCTGGCGCGAACCGGGTCGGCAACGAGGCCGAGCAGGTCGCGACTCGCTAGCGCCTCCACCTGGTAGGGGGTGATGCTGGCGATGACGGCCGGGTAGCCGGTCTCGTCGCCGTTGTAGGCGAACCCGTGCGTCACCTCGCCATCGGTTGCCGGGTCGTAGGCGCCGAACTGGACGTGCCACTGCTCGACACGCTCCGGGTCGGCGAAGAAGCGGTCGAGGCCGTTGGTGATCGCCACGGCCTATCTCCGCCCCCGGAGGCCCACCTGCTGGACGCCGCCGATCAGCCGGTCGTGCGCAGAGTTGCGATTCGCGGTCGACGCCTGCAGCACGCCGCGAATGTCGACCAGCACGCCGCGGACGTCGCGCAGATCCTCGTGGTTCTGGTTGGCAAAGCGGTTGATCGCCGCGGTGATGGCACCGTCGGTCCGCATGCTGAGCTCGTAGCCGGCGGCCACCGACGTCGGCGAGGAGCTTCCGGCCGGGAGGCTGGGGAACAACAGCACGTTCGAGCCAGGACCGCCGCCCGCCGGGGCGCCGATCGGCGTCGGGACCGTGGTCACGCCGGCATGCATCGCCAGTACCTGCTGGGAGATCGCCAGGACCTGGGCATAGATCGCCTGGTAAGCCGCGGTCGAGGTGCCGAGACCCTGGGCCTCCTGGAGGTACTGCTGCGCCATCTGGGCGAGCTGAGAGGCGGCAGTGGCGTCGCCGGCGAGGGCGGCCTGCGCGGTGGTGTTGAACTGGCTGGCGGCCTCGGCCAGCCGCTGTTGCGGCGTCAGCGGCGAGAGGGCAGACAGGTCGAGCCCGTGCACGAACTCGTCGAGGGGCTGGAGGATCTCGTCCCACAGCGCGCGAATGCGGGCGGCGTAGGCTTCGTCGATGAGGGCCGCGCCGCCGCCAGGCCCAAGCAGCCGATCCAAGTTGAGGGCCGCTGCCTGCTCGCGGATCCGCTCGAACTCGAGGTCGAGGTCGGCGAAGCGCTGCTGCACGTCCGGCAGGTCGGACGTGAGCATGCCGCGGAGGCTGTCGATCAGACCCTGGGCGTCGTCATAGTTGCTTGACCCACCGCCACCGCCACCGCTCCCGCCGCTGCTGCCGAACCCGCTGAGGATCTCGTCGCGGTGCTCGAGCATCCAGTCCAGGCCCTTCTGGATGAGCGCCTGGTTCTCAGTGGTGATGAGGTGCTCGGCGACCAGCAGGTCGAGGCGCGCCTGCATCGAGGCGCGCTCCATGTCGAAGCGAATCTCGGCGGCGCGACGGAGCAACTCCTCTTTCTCGGTGCCGTCCTGCAGGTACTGGGCAATGCCCTCGAAGAGCCCAGCCGTCTCCTCGAGCCCGGCAGCTTCGCGGGACCGAGCCATTTGGCCGTCGAGCTCGGCGAGAAGCCGGGTCTCTTCTGCCGTCGGCAGGTGCAGATCCTTGATGGCCTTCTGGATGCCATCGAAGTCCTTCCGCATCTGGCCGATGCGGCCGCGCAGCCCTCCGGTGGGGTCGAAGATTCCGGCGATCTGCTCCTCGACGCCGCTGGTGTCGATCGGCGGCGGGGGATCCCCTGGCGGGGGATCGTTGTACGCCTCCCTGATCTTCCGTTCGGCCTCGTCGAGCCACCCGAGGTAAAGCGCCTGGTGCTCGGCATCGAGCCGGCCAGCCACGATCAAGCCTTCGATCTGGGCCCGCAGCTGCTCGATCTCAAGCTGCCCCTTGAGCTTCGTGAGCTCGGTCGACAACCGCGCATCGTCGACCCACTTGTCGAGACCCTCGAGGGCCCCGATCTTCGCCTGCTGAGTGAGCAACCGGGCGCGCTCGCGCTCAGCCTCGTTCACCGCCTCCATGTCGGCCGTGATGTCGAGGAGCGGGTTCTCCTTCTTCAGGTCCTCGAGGCTGTGCCGCAGGTCATCGGCCTGGCGGGCGTTGTCGAGCAAGGCGATCTTGAGCCCGCCCTCGCCGAAGACGTTGGCGTACTCGGCGACGCCCTGGCGTACCTCGGCAACGATCCGGCGGAACTGGGCGCGGTAGGCCTGTGCGATCTCGGCGCCCGAGAGCCCGAGCTCCTTGGCCACCTTGTCGAGGTCGGCGCGCCACTTTTTGAGGTCGATGACCTGCTTTCCCGCCGAGGATGACGGGTGGATCATCTGGTCGATCTGGGCCTGGGCGTCGGCCGCCATCCGCTTGCGCACTTCCTCGCTCGCCTTGCGCACGTCGTCGAGCGAGATGCCGAGACGCTTGGCTTCCTTCAGCCAGTCCTCGGTCTGCTGCTTCCAATCGGCCACCTGCTTCTGCCAGGTACCGAGCGGGCCGCGCATCGCGTCAGAGAGCTGCCCGAGGAGGTTCTCGCGGGCGTCGCGCCGGCCACCGCCGCCGCGCCCGCCGCCCGAGCCGTTGCCGCTGTCGCCACCCCCGTCCCCGGTGCCCTTGTCCTCCGGGAGGCTGTTCAGCGTGTCGTTGATCCAGTCGAGGGTCGACTGGGCGATCAGTTGGACGCCGTCGTGCTCGGCCTTGTACTTCTCGTTGGCGAGCTTCAGCTCCTCGTACTTGAGTCGCAGCTCGGCGCGCGCGAGGTCGTAGCGCAGCTCGGCCGACCGGCGCATCGCCTCTTCCTTTTGCGGCCCCTCGGCCAGCAAGCCGGCGAGGCCGCTGAAGAGGTCCAGCTGGGCGGTGTCGGCCACCGACTTCAGATAGGCGTCCTGAGCTGCGGCGAGCTCGTCGAGGCTGTGCTGCAACTCCGTGGCGGCGGCCGAGCGCTGCTCGTCGGTCTCGGCGATCCGGAGGTTCTCGTCGTAGACGTCGCTGGCGGCGTCGCGGTACTCGCCGAATTGCTCGATCTGGCGGTTGAAGGCCTCGACCGGCCCATCAAGGAACTGAGCCGTGAAGTCGTCGAAGATCCGGGAGCTACCGTGAATGAGCGCGAGGATCGACGTGTTGACGTCGATCGCCGTCTGCTCCGAGGTCGCCCCGAGCCCGTCGAGCTCGGCCGTGAGCTGGCGGATCGCCTCGTCGGCGGCCTGCGCCGCGAGGATCTGCTCCTGGTATGGCGTCGGACCAGTGCCGGTTCCAGTCCCGGGGCTGCCGTCGTCGCCAGCTCCGCCGCCAGGCGTCCGAGGGCCGCCGTGCCCGCCGGTGGCGGGGTCGGGACTTTCAGCGAGCAGGCGCGCTGCGTTCGCGCGCGCGGCGGCCGCGGCCTGGGTCTGGGCCGCGATCTCGGCATGAATGGCCGCGACTCGCTCGCGCTCCTTCGCCGCCTGTTGGGTGAGGGCAGCGTTGTACTCGCGAATGCCCTTCAGCAGGTCGTCGACGTGCTTGGACCAACCAAGCACGGCGTCGCCGGCCTGGGTGGAGGTGCCCGAGAGGTTTGCCAGTTCCGTCGACAGGCCTTCTCGGACGTCGCGGAACGAGCCCACCAGCTGGTCCTTGATCTTCTGGATTTCCTCGGTCGCGAAGCCGTACTTGATGGCGTCGGCCAGCTGCCTGCGCGTCGTCTCGATGTCGTTGGCCAGCTTGGTCCCGATCGAGCCGAGGCCCATCCGGTCGACCAACTTCGCGAAGTCGAGCCCCTTGGTGACGTCGTCGAGCGAAACCTCGCTCGCCAGGCCGCCGGCCTGGGAGGCGGCGTTGCGAGCGGCGGCGTAGCGGAGGATCTGCTGCTGGTTGTCGGACAGTCCCGAGGTGTCGGCGCTGCGCAACGCCTCGTTGATGCCGAAGGCGATCGCCTCGTTGACGTCCTTGAACCGCCGGACGATCCCGTTGACGAAGATCGAGACGACGTCGTCCCGGACCTTGATGTCGATATCCGGAATGTTGGCGAAGAGCCCGCCGGTGACCTCTGAAATACGCCCCAGCCCGGAGGCGATCGCGTTCCCGATGCGTGCGACGACGCTGCCCAGTCCCCCCTCGTCGCTCGTGATGCGGAGGGCGACGTCGTTGCCGATGTCGCGCAGCTGCCCGAGGCCCTCGTCGGCGCCGGTCTTGATGGCTCCGCCGATCACGCCACCGAGAAGGCTCCCGATCAGGCCGCCAACTGGGCCAAAGTAGGAGCCGATCGCACCGCCGACCATCGACCCCGTGGAGCCGTAGTCGCCCGAGAGGGTGCCGCCGTACTGCCCGGCGCCGCGCTGGCCCTGCCAGGCGCCGAACTGCTCGCCGAGGCTGCCCACCTGCTGCCCGGTTTGCATGCCGCCGGCGACGCCCTCGGCGCTGTACCCGTTCTTGCCGCCGCTGGCCTTCCAAGATGCGTAGGCGTCCGCGATGTTGGCGGCCAGGGCGGCGCTCTGCCCGATCGCCCGGCCGAGGCCCTCGTCCATGGTGCTGAAGGCGTCGGCAACGATCTGGCCCAGCGCGTACCAGTTGTCGATCTCCTTGCGCTGGTCCTTGAGCCGGTCCTCGCCGGTCTTCTTGGCCTTCTCCTCGAGCTTCTGCCGCTCGCGGAGCTCGGCCAGGATCTTCGCCCCGAAGCCACCGCCCTGCAGGGCATCGCCGGGGTTGCTGGCGTCGATCGCGCCGCGCAGCTGCTCTGCCCGCAGGCGAGCCAGCTCGTCGGCCAGGGAGTTGCCCTGGCCGGCAGTGTCGGGATAGAGCTCGTCGCGGAGCTTGGCGGTGAGGAGCAGGTACCGCTCGAGGGGGAGCTCGCCAGCCGCGAGCTGGGCGGTGAGCTTGGTGAACCCCTCGTCGAACCGGCGCTGCGCGGCGACAGCCGGGTCGAGTCGCTCTTCGAGCGCCTTGAAGTCGGCGGCCGTCTGCTTGACCAGCTCCTGGTGCTCGCGCTCAGCAGCGACCTGCCCCTCGAGGGCGGCCCGGCGGCGGATCAGGCTCTCGACGTAGCCAGCTTCGCTCTCGGTGAGCCCTTTGGTCGCCTCTGCAACCTCGCGTGCGATCGCGACTTCGCGCGCCATGCGGTCGCCAGCGCCTTGGCCCTGGGCCCAGGCGCTGCGCAGCTTCTGCTGCTCGGCGATCTGGCTTTCGAGGTCCTTGGTGAGCTCGCGGAATCCCTCGCTCGGGGAGCCTGGCCCCATCATGGCCGCGCCGACGGCGCCGGCGTCGACCTTCACCTGTCGGAGCAGGCCCGACAGGTTGTTGAGATTCGTCTGGAGACTCCGCAGCTCCTCCGAGCTGGCGTTGATCTGGATGTCGACCCGACCAACCTCGACGCTTCCTTCGCCGAAGGCGCTCGCCATCCTGGCGCGCTCCTCGCGGAGGTCGGCCAGTCGCTTGGTGACGGCCTCGACGCTCGTTCGCAGCTTGTCGGCGCCGGCCTTGGCCTGGTCGAACAGGGCCTGGGTGACCGGGGCGCCGGCCTTGGCTGCCTGCGCCAGGCCGACGATCGAGCCCGCGGCGTTCGTGACGGCGACGTCGTTGTCGATCGCGGCCGACGAGGCAGCCCCCCACCTCGTGACCAAAGCGTTCAGAGCCAGCCCGACGGCCCCGATCCCGAGTGCCAGGGCGCCAAACGGGTTCGCAGCGACGAACGCCGTGACGACCGTGAAGGCGCCCTGCATCCCGGCCAGGCCAAGGGAGACGGCCGCGATCTTGCCCGGGACGGTGGTCAGGACATCGCTGACGCCCCTGAATGCCCCCAAGAAGACCTCGGTCGCGGCAGGAAGCCTCGAGGCGAGGCTGGCCCCGAGCTCATCCAGCACCGGTAGGAGCTGCGCACCGATCAGCTTTGAGCTGTCCTCGCCAGCCTTGCCCAGCTCGAACACGCCGCCCGCGGCCGCGCGAGCAGCGGCGGCGCTGCCTCCCACCTCGACGGACAGCTCCTTCAGGATGACTGCCTGAGCACCCGCTACGTCGCCCGTCTTGACCAGGCGCTCGATGACGGTTTGCTGTTCGGCCGCGAAGCTGATGCCCTGCTTCTTGAGGGCCGTGATGCCGTTGACGGGATCCTGGAGGGCCTTGCCGACCTGGACGGCTGCGCTCGAGAGATCGCCGCCCATGCGGGTCGAGAGGTCGAGCGCGGCCTGTGCTGCCTGTGGGAAGGCGTCGTGCCCAATCTTGGTGAACGTCAGGAGGACACTGAGCGCGCCCCCGATGGTTGCGTCGTCGGCGGTGGAGACGTCCTCGAGGCCCCGCGCCATTTCGCCAAGCTGCGTCACCGTGTAGCCGACCTGGTTGCCGGTCGACTTCAAGCCCGCCTCGAGCTGCGCGTTCGTCGAGCGCAGCTGCTGCGCCTCATCCCGCGCCTGACGAAGGGCTGAGGAGCCGAGCTGCACAGCACCGAAGAGACTCAGCCATGGGGCGACCGTGCTGAGGACGTTGCGCGCGAGACCCCTGGCGCCCTCGCTGGTGGCGCCGAACTCGGTCTGCGCGAGCTTGAGGTAGCGCGAGCGCTCCTCGCTCGAGACGAGGCCCGCCTTCTCGGCCTTGGCCAGCGTCTCGGTCGCCTTGGCGAGCGCCAGCTGCTTGCCGATGACCGGGTCGAGTCGAGAAGCCAGGTCCTCGTAGGAGCGGCGGACCCGGTCGGTCTCGGCCGCCTGTTTGCGAGCAGCCCGACCGGCCTGCTCGGTCACAGACATGATGGTCGCCTGCGTCTTCGCGCCTTCGCGCGCCATGCTCTCCATGGCAGCGCGCACGGCGACCTCCCCCTCCTTGACGGAGGAGGTGATCATTCGAATGACGACTGAGGTCTCGACCGACTTAGCCATCAGTCGAGGTCACCATCGAGTTCGTCGCAGTCGTCCATCGCCGCGTCGCTGTCGTCTTCGTCGTCGGGGTCAGCGCCTTCGGCGTTGCGCACGCGGACGAAGGTGGCGTCCATCGCGTCGATCAGGCGCTTCGCGCGGTGGCGCTCGTGACCTACGAAGCCCTGGTCATCGAGCCACTTGGAGCGAGAGATGTAGGGGATGCGGCGGTGCATCGTGACGCCGCCGCCCATCGGGCCGGCGATCACGACCACCGCCCTGTCGCCGTCGAGATCCCAGAAGCCGTTCCAGATCTCGAGCACCGACGGCAGCGGGCCGACGTAGTCGTCCCACTGCGGGAGGTGCTGGCCTGCGTACCAGGCGTCGAGCTCCTCGAGTGACCGGAAGCCCGCCTCACGATTCCCCTCGAGGACCATCTGTCGCTGCTCGGCATAGGTCTCGTCGGTGTCGCGCCGCCACCCGGTCAATGACTCGAGGAGCGCCCCGTGCTGGAGGTGCCAGCTCAGGGCGCTAATCAGTTTTTTTCCGCGCCCTCGGTAGCCGCCTCGACCTTCTTCTCGAACTTCCGGAAGGCCGACTTGACCTCGTCGTTGATGTCCGGCAGGGAAAGGAGCGTGACCCCGTTGGCCACGTGCAGATCACCGGTCGGGGTGCGGTCGACGAGCTCCACGCCCTCGAGGACGAACCCGCCCCAGCCGGCGATCGTCGTGCCGAGAGAGGCCTTGGCCTGGAGCTCGACGTGATCAGCGAAGGGGATGCGGCGCTCGACTTCGGCATGGATGACCGCCACGGCCTCGGGCGGGATCGTCCCGCTCTCCGGCTGAGCGCCGTCGACGGCGTGTGCCTCGCGGTACTCGCGCTCGAGCCGCTCGCGCCACGCAGCGCGGTACTCGCGCTCGAGGTCGTCGAGGCGGGTGAGCATCCGGAAGTAGGGGTTGCCCACGCGCAGAATGAAGTAGCCGCCGCCCGGCAGGTCGACGCGCTCGCCGTCGGTCGCCAGGCGGTGGGCCTGGCTGATGTCGCGCACCTTGGGCGCGGCGCCGGTCACCGCCGGCGGCTGCAGGAAGCTCGTGGGCGGTGAAGCTGGGGCCTGGTGCTTCTTGGGGCTGGTCTTGGTTGCCATCGTGCTCTCCAGTGCAAGGGAAGCCGATGGGGCGGACCGGTGAATCCCGATCCGCCCCCGGCGAATGGGACCTACAGGAACTCCGCGTACCGCAGCATCGTGTGGACGGAGTCCAGCGACGCCACGAACTTGAGCCCGATCGTTTCGCGGCCGCTCTGCTGGGCCTCCGAGATGTCGGGCGAGTCGATCGGGTGCATCAGCGGCATGTAGTAGTAGCCGCGCTTGCCGCTGCGGTCCCGCACGCCGAAGCCGATCGAGGCCTCGGTCGCCGGATCGAGCGCGTCGTCGATCAGATCCTCGGCGTCGCTCGTGTTGCGCAGGACCTCGAGGTCGAGCATCACCTTGAAGCGGCCGTCGAGGGTCAGGTCCTGCGGGCCGAAGTGGCCGGCGCCGCCGTCGGCGAGCAGCGGATTGGTGAGCTTGAGCCCGAGCTTCTTGATGCGCAGGTTCGGCATCAGGGCACCCGCGTAGCGGAAGCCGTAGCCGAAGGTCGGGTTGGCCCCGTCGCCGAAGTTCTTGTTGAAGTTCACGATCTTGCGGGTGAGAGCTGCCGTCGACGAGTTGACCAGGGCCGCGCTGACCCGCTCGCCGATCGTCATGCCGACGAGGCCGTACGTCTCCTTCATCCGGGTCGGATAGGTGCCCTCGACGCCGAAGTCGTTGACGCCGACTCCCCTGTACACCATGCCCTTGCCCGACGAGGTGTTGTATTCCTCGTAGGTGGCCGTGAGCATTGAGGTGCCGAGGGTCAGGTTGCTGTCGTGCTTGACCACGCAGCTCGCCACCGGGCCTTCGTTGACCAACGTCTTGAAGTTGGTGTCGATCGTCAGCTCGAGGGCTGCGACGGCGGTGATCAGCGCCAGGAAGTGGGCGCCGTTGGTCGACAGCCCAGTGACCTGCGCCAGTTGGCCAGCGAGGAAGCCGTCGCTGACGAAGCTGCCGCTGGCCCGGGTGATCTTGTTGCCCGAGGCCACCGCGGAGATGCTCAGCGACCCAGTGGTGGCAACGGCCGAGCGGGTGTTGTCGAACGCCTCCTCCTTCATCTCCCAGTGCTGGGTGAGGAGGAAGTCGGTCGAGGCCGAGCCCGTGATGTTGACGTCGGTTTCGGGGTTGTCGGCGACCTGGCGGTCGGACTGGGTGTTGCCGGGCTCCTCACGGGAGACCGGGCTCGCCAGCTTGAACCGCTCGAACGGGACGATCGCCATCGCCGTGCCCGGCGTGGTGCCCTGGGTGACCTCCCGGATTCGGCGGATGCGCTTCTGGCTGTTGCTGCTCATGGTGGGTCTCCTGTGGGGTCAGAGAGGGGGGCGCGGTCTGGCCCGGGCCCTACGGGTTCAGGTGGTCGCCGTTCGAGGCGTAGATCAGCGGTTCGCCCTTGCTGTTTCGAGGCACCGGGCAGGGCCCGCCGGGCGGCGCAGTACTGACCTGGACGATCACGGCGCCGCCGTCCCAGTGGACCCGCAGCAGTTCGCCAGCCGGCAGACCGTGAGCGTCGCGGCAGAGCACGGTCAGGTCGTCACCGTGGAGCTCGGCGACGATGCCCGGGGTGTCCGGCACGGGCGCATAGGCGGGGAACGCCGCGAAGGCCGCGCCGGCGATGGCGAGGACGGCGAACAGGGCGAGAGCGAGTCGAGCGGGCGTGCGCATCGGGGGATCTCCTTTGGTGGTGGTCAACTCGGCAGTCAGCAAGCGCCGCCGCCGTCCATCTGTTGGTAGCTCGCGGCTCCGAGAGCGCCTTTGCACGAGCACTCCTCGCCGAGCGAGTCGTCGAAGTAGTGGACGCCGCGAGTCGTGTCGCCGCAGGCCACCGGCGTGTCGGTCGGCACGTCGCGCATGTACCCGACGCCGTTTGCGCCGTCGTAGGCCCGAAAGACGGCATCGCTGTCGCGCCCGAGGCCGATGCTCGGCGTCGCGCTTCGGTCGGTATCGTTGGCCCAGGAGATCCGCGCCCGGCTCTCCATCCGCACTGTCCGCGGGAAGTCGGCGACGTCAACGGACATCTGGGTCGCGTACCACCACCCGCCGGCCAAATCCATCTGTTGGTCGGCTCGGATGCTCCCGCCGTTGTTCCGCAAAACGCCGCCGTCGCCGGGTGTGCCCACGACGATGCGCGGGATGTAGGCGAATCCCGAGCCGTTGCCCGAGACAGTGATGCTGCCGTCGGTGGTGGTGGTGGTCAGCGTTCCGGCGTCGGAAAGCGTGAGCGTGCTGTTGCACTGAATCAGCTTGCCGGTCGTCGAGTCGAAGGTCGCCAAGCAGTTGTCGGCCGACGATGACGGGCCCGCTACGTCGCCGGCGCCGGCGACGATCGTCGCCCAGGTCCCGTCACCGCGAAGGAACGTGGTCGCGTCGGCAGTACCTGTGCCCAGCCTGGCCAGGTCGATCAATCCGCTGATGATGGCTGCGGCGGCGTGCGTATGGCTCGTAGGCGCCCGGGCGTCGCTGAGTCGCGCGTCGGTGGCTTGCACCACTTCTCCGGCGGTCGACTCGCCATCTGTCGAGAGAACGGCGCCGCCTCGGGCGCTGGTGGTCGCCGCCGGCAGGTCGGCCGCGACGAGGGCGCGCATCGTCGGCTGAGCGGCGCTGCCGCTCGCCGGGCCAGCCAGGATGCTGTTTGCGGCCTGGTTCGAGTAGGTGATGGCGAGGGTGCCGGTCGACGTGATCGGCGAGCCCGACACCGTGAACGGCGCCGGCACCGTTGCGGCCACGTTGGTCACGCCACCGGACGACGGCGGTAGCTCCCACGAATTGCCGTCCCAGGTCCAGCGGGACAGGTCGTCCAGCGTGATGCGACTGTCGCCGAGGACGTTGCCGCTCGCCGGCAACGCGGCAGAGGTAGCGACAGGCGGCAGCCAGTAGAGGCCGCCGTGGGCCGGCACCGTGGCCAGCGCCAGCGCGATGAGACTGGAGGCGACTGCGGCCCGCATGCTCAGTTCCGCTGCCCCGGCGCTGCCGCGAAGAGGAGCGACTCCGCGTCGTAGACGTAGCCCAGCCCCTGGGCCCAGGTATTTGGAGTCGCCGGCGCCGTGGTGGCGACCATCAGCCCCGGGGTCGACGCGGACAGGCACAGCTGGGTGCCGGCGGCGCCCAGGCCGTGGGCAGGGAAGCGTGCGCGGCCAAGCTTCGTCCACTCGATGACGTCGGCGGTGCAGATCCGGGTCACGATGACCTGGCCGAGCGTGGTCTCCGCGGTGGCGATCGCCGGGGCGAAGTCCTTGTCGAGGACCTGGCCGACGCTGTAGCCGTGCGCCACTCGGGTGTGGCGGCCGTACACGCGGTCCATGGGGATCGGCGCCTCGAAGGTGGGGTTGAGGTTGTGGTGGCTGTCGAGGTCGAAGAACAGGTGCAGGTTCACCTGGTAGTACTGCTCGTCCTCGGTCCAGCCGACGTCCTCAGGGCGCAGGCGGGTGAACTCGATGTCGACGTCGTACCAGGTGCGGAAGAGGGCCGAGATCTCGTCGACCACCGACCACGCCAATCCATCTCCCGCGTTCTTCGGGCTGTAGATCTCGAGGTCGACGACACCGGCGGTAAGGAACTGCGCCTGGGCCCCGCCGCCGCTCGCGATCTGGTCCTCGGAGCCGAAGCCGATGTGCATGCCGACGTAGCCGGCGGCCGGCGGATTCTCGCGGGTGACGTTCGGGTCGTCGTAAACGGTGAGCGTCGTGAAGTTGGTGACGAGGCGATCCGCGATCGCCTTGATGGCTTCGAGGAAGGTCATTGGCCGGCGGCCTCCGCGGCGCGCACGCCGGTAGTCACGGCGAGCTCGAACCAGCCGTCGGCAACCTTCTTGCTCCACCGGTGAAAGGCGAGGCGGCGCGACTGCGCCACATTGGTCACCAGACCCATCGCCTGCCCTGGCTGCCACGACGCGATGACGGCGTCGACGTCGCTCGAGGACTGCGGCGTGGTGTCGCCCTCGGACGGCACGTCGGTCGGCGGGGTGTCGACGTACGCCTCGAACGACGCGGCGAAGCGCCCGCTGGCGCGCGGCGCGGTGCGCTCGACCTCGGCCTTGACGCTCTTCAGCGTCTTGCCAGCTTGTTCGCGCACCGAGTCGACGACGTCGGCCGTGACGTCGCCCACAATCTCGTCCATCCGGCCCAGGCCGACCTGGCGAGCACCGCGTACCCGGCGGCTCACGTGCCGGTGACCTCGCAGCGCCAGGCGATGATGGTCGAGCCGTCCGGCGACTCGCGGTCTGCGACCTTGATCAGGTAGGTGGTTGCCCCGACGATCAGCTTGTCGGCCTCGGTCGGCTCGACGTCGGCCGCAAGCCCAACGATCGACAGCTGCAGGCGCTCGGTCATCACGAGGGTGCCATTCGCGTCGCGGCGCGTGCGGCTCTCGTGGAGCACGCGGCAGGCGTGATTCGTCGGCGTCTCGGTCGTGCGCCGCGTGTCCCGGTCGTAGCTGGTGGCGACCTTCTGGAGCGTGGCCGCGGCGCCCTCGCGGGCTGCCATGGCCCGCACGCGACCGCCCAGGCGAGCCGCGAGGCCGCTCACCGGTAGGCCCTCAGGATCGCGCGCGAGGCGGGAGGGAGCGGCGGCAACTCCTCGCGGAGGCCGACGAAGTCATAGTCGACCTGGGTGGTGCCGTGGCGTTCGCTTTGGATCCCTGCGACCATTGACAGTCCGCCGCGGTACCAGTCGACGACGGCGACGATCGCCGCCTGCTGCACGTCCTCGGGGACCTCGGCCGCCTGGCGAGCCGTCCAGACCACGCCGCCGTCGGTCACCGTCTCCCCGGCGGTCGTCGGCCAGGCCGGCTCGGTGCCGCCGGTGGTGCCGGCGGTGGTGCACTCGTACCGGAGCTGGGTGGCTGCGGCGCTCGAGGCTGACGTCGGACGGGCGAACAGGCCGACGGTCTTTGCAGCGGAGCTGCTCCAGTCCGCAACCTGGTCGGCGGCGATCCAGCCCGCCGTGAAGCTGACCGAGTACTCGAGCGGACGGGTGCCGGCCTGCAAGGGGTCGAGACCACCACGGGCGCAGCGCTCGCTGGTGTAGGACCAGCCGGCGCGCGCGTAGAGCTTGTCGCGGCTCCCCCATGGCGAGCCAAGAGGACCGTCGCCGACGACCGAGTAGCACGCGGCCGACACGACCGCGGGGTCACTCACGCCGAACGTCACCTCGGCCACGACCTCGATCGGCCAGCGGGACAACAGCAGGTAGTGCCCACCGTCCCCTGGCCGCGCCTCTTGCCACCGCGCCCGCATGGGCGGACGGGCGATGCCGTCGGCGCCCGCGACAGCGGCAGCCGCGACACGGATCAGGCGCGCGAGCTCGCTGTCGTGCGACGTGTCGCCGCTCGCGATCTCGGTGAGCTGGGCCCGGACGGAGGCGACGCTGCAGATGAGCAGCGAGGCAGGAGCAGCCAGGGCGGTGACGTGGCCGAGCATCGCGGTCTACTTGCCGCCTCGACGTCGACCGGCCTTCGGTGCGGCCGGCTGGCGCTTGGCGGCCGCCTTGGACCTCTGCCGCGCGAGCGCCTGCTCGGCGGCGGCGACCTCGGTGAGCGCCTGGGTCAGGGCGTCCGCAGGACTCGACGGTGCGGCCGGGGTCGGCGCTGCAGCCACCGGAGCGCGGAGCGGAGAGAGGAAGCGGCGGCCCATGGCCTCAAACCTCGACGAGCGCCTGGAAGCTGCCGGTCTTGGCATTGCCGCCGCTGGTGACGGCGATCTCAATGGTCTCGCCGGCTCCGCCGTCAGCCGCCAGCGACACGAGGTCCCGCGTCGCCTGGGCCGAACCCAGCGTGTCGTGAGTCGAGATGGTCGGCACCACCGTCTTCGACGCGTTGACGCCGGTCTCCGACCAGAGCGCCTGCAAGGTCGTCCCGCTAGTGATCGCGAACACCACGCCGTTGTCGTACCCGCCCGACCCAGGCTTGGCGTAGATGATCGCGAGCAGCCGACCGTTGAGCGGCGCGGTGCGGCCGGAGCCGACACCGCTGCCGTTCGTTGTGATGCTGACGCTCTGCCGGATGATCACGGGGCGGCCGGCTTTACGGGGAGGCGGCCATCGTCACGCCGGTGGCCTGGCTGTTGATGAGCTCGGCCAGGACGATCGCGCGGTGGTCGGTAATGGTGCCGGTCACCACGATGGTCACCTGGACGTCGAAGGTGTTCGTGGCGCCGACGGCGCCGGTCACCGAGCTCACGCCGTAGGCGAGGGTGATGGTGCCGCCGCCCGAGACCGTGGCGATCTGGGCCTGAGCGATCGTCGACGCCGCGGCCACCACGTTCGCTCCCGTCGTTCGGGAGAGGACGATGGTGCCGGTGGCCACCCGGCTCGACTCGAACGCGTCAGTGCCGGTGGACATGGTCGCCAGCAGCGTCAGGCGGATCGCCGCGGCGTGGTTGGCGTTCGGCACCGTGACGGTGATGACCGAGGTCGCCGTGTTGTCGGCGATCGCGGTCTTCTCGACCAGGAGCACGTCGAGGCCCTTGGCGGCCCCAACGCCCGACACAGTCGCCCCGCGGGCGAGCACGAAGTCAGCCGAGGCACCCGCGTCGCCGATGGTGTACGTTCGGGCCCCGGCCTGGCTCCGGTTGGTCAGGGTGGTGGTGGTGTTGCCGGCGTTGTCTGCCGCCGAAATCGTCAGCTTTCCGCTGCTCGCCGTCGTCGGAAAGATGTCGACGCTACCGGCGGTCGCGGAGGCCCCGGCGTCCAGGTTGGTGACGTCGAGGTTGCGGAAGTCGCCGATGTCCTTGTTGCTGTCGACGACGCAGGCCTTGCTGGCGGTGACGGTGCCCGCGGTGAGCCCGTCGAGGTACAGGAGCTCGGTGGTACTGACGGTCGCGCCCGCGACTGTCAGGCTGCCGCCGCTCTCGACCTCGAGCTCGCCGCCCGACAGGACTTCGATCAGGCCGCCGCTGTCGACGGTGAGGGTGTTGCCACCGTCCTGCAGATAGACCTTGGTCGCACTGTTGGCGTTGGTGCCTTCGGCGAGACTGGGACTGGCTGCCGCCAGGAGGCAGGCAGCCAGCAGAAGGGTCGTCTTGCGCATAGCTTGGCGGCTCCTTGTCACTCGCGGGGACGGGTTTACGCCGTCCCCTCGTCCGGACAGACGTGGATCTCGTTTCCCACCGAGTTGGAGGGCTGGGTGACGGGGACCGCGTCGCCGGCGACCTCGATGTGCAGGGCGTCGATGACCGAGTCCTGGGTCGCCCTGGAAGTGACCACGCGAAGGTGGGGCTTGGCCGGGTGCACGATCTCGAGCGAGACGGTCTTGCTGTCGTCGGTGTCGGCGATCGTGATCGAGCTGCCCTCGATGTCCGCCCAGCTGGCCTGAGGCGAGCCGGCGCCGTCGTCCTCGGCCTGCTGCGCCTTGATCGACGTGACGGCGCCCGAGGTGATGGCGCCGAGGCTCAGGAGGAACCGCGCCGAGGAGCGGCACCCCACGTTGTGGGATTCGGAGGTGAGGGCGGTCTGCCCGGCGGCGGCCGTGTAGTTCGTGCCGTCGACCTTCAGACGCTTGACCAGCACGGCGCTGGTGAGGTTGTGGCCTCGAAGCATGGGGATCTCCTCTTCGCCTCAGCCGAGGGCGATTAGCTGGCGGGGTTCTGGAAGTACTTGATGGGGTGCTGGCCAGCGTCGATCAGGCGACCGTCGTGGCGCTCGTACATGATGAAACCGACCTGGCCGTTCTCGGCGTAACGCTCCTCGAGGCGCCGCACCCACCGGGCCCGCACGACGCGCAGCTTGTAGTTCTTGAAGTTCCCGAAGAGGACCGACTTGGCGCTGGCGGCCAAAGTCGCCACGTCGCTGTTGACGACGTAGGGGTAGTCATTGATCGTCGGCGGCTGGCGGAGGTCGACCCGGAGCTGCCACAGCGGCCGACCGACCCCGTCGACCTGCTTCTTGAGCTTGGTGATCGTCCCGTCGGCGGCCATGATGATGGCGCCGTCGCGGTAGGTCCGATCGACGGAGCCCTCGAGATCGAGCAGGTCGAGGAAGGTCACTGTGGTGGTCTGGCCAGTCGGGCCCGTGACGCCGAGAGTGGCGCTGGGGACGACGCCGAGCGGGCCCAGCGAGCCGTCGCCCGTGGTGCAGGCGAGGTTGCGGCGTCGGCCGATCCGCTCCCCGAAGCGGGCCATCAGCCAGGCGTCGAAATCGATGCCGACATCCTGGAGGAACTCCTGCGGCACCAGCACGATGTCGCTGGTGCAGGTGTACGCCTTGATCGGCACGACGCCAGCCGTGCCGGCCGAGACCTCGGTGACCGGCCGGTTCTCGCCGATGTACCGCCCCATCGTGGCGGTGTCGTCGGTGGTCGGGTACGGGATCTCGCGCCCGGTGTCGGTTGGGATGACCTCGGCCGCCTCATACATTCCGCCGTAGTACTTCGTAGCGGTCACCATCGGCTGGAGGGCTTCCTGGGGGACCAGGTAGCCGAGCGTCGTGTCGACACCGGTGGCCACGGCCGCGTAGGTGGTGGGATCCTCGCGCTTGAGCTCCTCCAGGAACTCGCGCGGCGGCCGGAGCACGGCGCGCTCTTCGAGGGAGAGCTGGGAGTAACCACCCCGGAGGTAGACCGAGAGGGTCCGGCGATAGTCCTCACCGAAAGACCGAGCCGCGGCCGAACGCAGCGAGGCGTCCTCGGCGGTGATGGCGGCGGCAACCAGGGGATCGGCGGCGATCACGCGGCTGCGCTCGGCGATCGCGCCCCTTACGCCGCGGGCGACCTCGTTCGAGAGGGCGCCGGCGCGGTACTCGCGCTCCTTGCGGGCGAGCTCGCCGTCGAGCTCGGTTTCCGCAGCGCTGGCCTCGCCGACGAGCTTTTCGGCCTCGGCCATGTAGCCGTTCCACTGCGAGTCCTCCTCGGCGGTCATGTCCCGACCCGCGGAGGCCTTGAGGAGGGCGTTGGCCTTCTCGGAGAAGTTCTTCGCCGAGCGCCGCTTCTGCATGATCTCGTGGATCGTCAGGGCCATTTTCCCGTCTCCCGCCGGGTGCCCCTGAATGCAGAACGGGGCCACCGGCAACCGTTGATGTGGTTGCTGGTAGCCCCGTGCGGCGACTGTGCGCCGTTGGTCGCTACGTCACGTCGTCAGCCCTGGTCGAGCTCTGCTCCCGCGCCACTGGCGGGACTGACGACGCCATTTCCCTACTCCGCCGCGTAGTGTGCGGCAAATTGTCCCGGCCGTCAAGCGCCAGGCGGGACAACTTGTCGCGAATCAGATTCGCGACACCCGCCGCTGCCGCGCCGCCTTGTCCCGGCCGTACCGCACGAGCTCGTCAAAGACCTCGTCGACCCGGGGCACGACTCGATCGACCAGCCCGATGTCCACAGCGTCCTGGCCGAGGTGGACGCGCGCGTCGTGCCATTTCTCGCGAACCATCGCGACGTCGACGCGCCGGCCGCGGGCGACAGCGAGCTCGAAGCGCTGGCCGACCCGATCGAGCTGGCCCTGGCGCGCGGCGATCGCCTCGTCCGAGAGGGGTACGCCGGGGCGGTTCCCGACCTTGCCGGGGGTGGAGGCGATCGGCACGAAGCGGAGTCCTTCCATCTCGGCCGCCTTCGATGAGTCGACGAGGATGCAGATCACTCCGACCGAGCCCACATGGCCAACCTCGTTGGTCATGACCTCCTTCGCCTGCGAAGCGATCCAGTAGGCCGCGGAGCACCCCATGTCCTCGATGTAGGCGGCCACGCGGATCCCCGCCTGGCGCGCCTCGTAGATCGCATCGCCAACCTCCGGCAGGCCGAATAGCTCACCACCGGGTGACGCCACGCGCAGGAGGATGGAGTAGACGCCGGGGGTGGAGGCCGCTCGGCGCACCGCGGCGCCGATCTCGCCGTACGTCGCCTCGGTGCTACAGCCCAGCAGCCGGTAGAGACTGGGTTGCTTGGTGAGCATCCCGGTGACTTCGATGACGGCGACGCCCTCGCGGACGTCCAGCGGGTCGACCTTCGGCGGGCCGTCCTTCTCGAGAGCGTCGAGCTTCGCGAGGATGGCGTCAGAGTCGCCCAGGGTGGCGAGAGCTCGCCGCCGATCGGCGTAGGCCGGCATCGCGACCAGATCAGGCTCGAGCAGCCAGATCGACCCGTGGTAGAGCGTACGGAGGCGAGGCATCAGCCCCAGCGCGGGCTGGGTGTCGGTGAGCTGGGCGATGGCTTCGATCGTCACTGCGTTCTCCCGAGCGCCAAGAGGCGCGGCTTGAGCTGCTGGACTGCGGCTTCGACTTCCAAGTGCACGAGCTCGGCCGCGGCGGAACCGTGCTCACCGTCACGCGCGCTCCGCACCCTCGACTCGCGGTAGACCTCGGCGCGGGCCAGGGCATGGGCGGCCACCAGCTCGCCGCCGTCGGTGCCCAAGGCCGCCGCGTAGGTCGCGAAGGCGACACTGAGCTCGCCGGCCAGAGACTCGACGCTGAGTTCCTGGTACCAGGCAGCGGCGAGCGTTGCCGGCGTCGCACTGGGGTCGCGATTGGCGGCCAGGAGGCGCCCGAGCGCGTGACCCTCTCGGCGCAGGACGCGCTCCCAGGTCGCCGCCAGCACCACGCGGAGAGCTGGCTCGGCGGTGGGCGTGATTTGAGCGCTGGCATTCTCGCCCTCCTGGGCCTGCTGCGGCGCCGCGGCGGCGCCGGCGACCGTCCCGCCGCGGCTGGTCGGATAGGGCAGATCGGCCGGCCGCTGGTTCTCGAGCCAGAGGTACGTCTCGCCGACGGCGCCGGGGATGGGATCCCAGTCCTCCTGGGCCCGGATCTCGTTCGCGTTCTGGATGCCCGAGCGGCGACGGATCTCCTGGACCTCGGCCCGCACCTTGGGGTCCCCCCTGAGAACGCCATCAAGGTTGAACCGGCCGTAGAGGATGCTGCCGCCGTTGCGGCGCGCCACGTCTTCGCTCCAGGTGCCGAGCAGCTGGCGGTTGATCGCCGCCTCGAAGCGAAGCGCCAGAGGAGCGATCGCGTCCTTCACGAAGCGCCCCTCGGCTGCGTCCAGGGACGCGTACGTGGCGCTCTTTTCGAAGACGTTCACCCGATCGGGGGTGAGGCGATATAGACCAGCGACCTCCGCACGCGCGAAGCTGCGTGACTCGAGGAGCTGGAGGTCCTCGAGCGGCATCTGCAGCTGGGTGAAGCTCATGCCGTCGTCGAGCAGCGCGAAGCGGTGGGAGCGCTCGAGACCGGAGTGGAGATGCTCGAGGCTCTCGCGCAGCCGCGCTTTGGTGGGCGGCTCGAGCTTCTTCGGGTGCGTCACCACGCCCGCGACGTAGGCGCCAGCGCCGAAGAACCGCTCCGCGAACTTCTCCATCGCGATCGAGAGTCCCAGATTGCGCGCCGCCATCCGGATCGGCGAGTACCCCCGCAGCCCGTCGAATCCCAGCCAGGTGACCACGAGCATCCTCTCCGGCGGCAATGCGTACCAGCGTCCCGCGATGAGGATCAGCACCACCTTGTCGAGCGTCCCTTGATTCGTCTCGAGCACCTCAATGCGGGCCCGGTCGGGTGGGATCGGCCAAAGCAGGGCACGGCCACTGAGGTCGTAGTCGATGTAGGCGTAGCAGACTCCCCAGGTGAGGAGGTGAGCGCATAGGGTCTCGCCGAAGACGAAGCCGTCCATCTCGTCGTTGGGGGCGCCGGCGATCGCCACCCGGAACGGGTTGTCGGGTACGGGCTCCTTCGTCCCGTCCGGGGCGACGCGCATCACGTGGAACGGAAGGCCGGCGAAGGTCTCTGAGAGCACATGCACGCAGGTCGCCGCAGCCAGGGCGCCCATCGCCCCGCGCTCGGAGAGCCTCACGCCCGACCCTAGGCGCTCTCCCTCGCTCGCCGCCAGGATGGCGTCGAACAGGCTGACCTCGGGGTTCTCCATACTCGCCATGACGGGCTGAGGGGCGAGCTGTTGGACCATGCTCTCGAAGAACGGCATCTAGTTGGTCTCCGACCGTGGCCGTTGGTGCGACAGGTGTGCTCGCCACAAGGCGAGCAGGAACAAGAGGAAGAGGCCACCGCCACCGACCAGGAGACCCGCGCCTGGGCCCGGTTGATCCGCGGCGTAGAGTCCGGCGCCGGCCGAGGCGGCCAGCAGGCCTCCGTAGGCATGCAGGTCTGGGGCGGACGGGACTCGTCGCCGGCGGATAGGAGCGTCGGGTGAGACGTTCTTGCTGCTGCGTTCGGCGGCGCTCATACGAGCATCAGGCCCTCAGTGTCGTCTTCGTACCCCGAGCGCTCGGGTTGATGGCGAAGGGCCCGACCGAGCCCCATGGTCACGGCGACGACTCCGTCGATGCGCTCGATCGACTTCTCTTTGTCGGGCTTCATGTTTCCGGCCGGGTCGGTCTTCACCGAGAGGTTGCTGACGTTCCAGGTGAGAACGGGATTGCCGCCGTGCCGGAGCTCGCCAGCGCGCACCATCCGGTGAAAGGCGGCGCAGGGCTCAGCCATGGACAGAAAGCCCTGGCCGAACTCGACCATCGACAGCCCGGCGTCAGCCAGCTTGAGTACGAGCTCGCCAGCGAAGACCCGGTCGAAGGCGAGCTCCTCGATCACGTAGACCTCAGAAATACCCTCGCGCCGCGGGAAGCCCTCACGCGCCTCGACCCCGACGATGTCGGCGTAGATGAAGTCGAAGTCGGTGGTGTTGCCAGGCGTGGTGCGGACGAGGCCCTGGCGGGCCCAGACGTCGTAGGGGACGTGGTCCCGCTTGGAGCGCTGGAGGATGTCCTCCTCGGGCACCCAGAAGTACGCGAGCAGCTTCCAGAGCTCGCCTTGTTCCACGGGAGGGAATACGAGGCCCAGGGACGAGAGATCGCGGATCCGAGCCAGGTCGAGGCCGGCAAAGCAGCGGCGGCCGCGGAGGGACTCCGGGTCGAATGGCGCCTTGGCGGCTGGCTTGTCCCAGTCGACCATGTCGATCGACCTGGTCGACTGTTGTGTCCAGATACAGAAGTTCAACCGCTTCACCGTGTTCTGCTTGGCGGGTGAGATCTCGGCCTCGCGCACCAACTCCCGCAAGTACTTCAGCTGGATCGACACCCCCAGGTTGGGATTGGCCTTGCGCCACGCGCTCTCGTCGAGCCAATCGTCACCCTCGTCCAGCCCGCAGACGAAGGCGAATCGACTGTCGTCGTCGAAGATGCCCTCGAGCACCTTCTCGCTGTGGTCTCGGTGCTGGCCACACACGCTGTGAGGGTCGAATCCGCTGTTGGTGATCTCGACGATGAGCGCCTGGCGGCGGCTCTTCGTGCCTGCCCGGAGCATGTCGACCACCGTCGCGTCCGAGTGCTCGTGGAGCTCGTCGACCAGGGCGCAGTGGGGCGTCGGACCGCTCTTGCCGTCTTCGCTGCTGACCGACCTGAAGAACGAGCGGCTTTCGAGGTGAGCAAGAGACCACACGTTGGGAGCCAGGCCGCTCTGCTTGAGGCGCCGCTTCAGTTGCGGGCTCTGTTCGACCATCGCCACCGCGTCTCGGAAGAGGACCATGGCTTGGTCCTTGGTCCGAGCGGCGGCGAAGACTTGAGCGCGCGCCTCGCCGTCGGCGGTCAGCATGTAGAGACCAATCCCAGCGGCCATCGGACTCTTACCGTTGCCTTTGGCGATCTCGATGTAGGCGACCCGGAACCGGCGCCAGCCATCCAGTCCCTTCCAGCCGAAGAGCGAGCCGACGATGAAGGCCTGCCAAGGTTGCAGGACGAACGGCTGCCCCTCGAACTCGCCGGCGTTGAGCCGGAGCACGACGCGAAAGAAGGCGATGACCCGGTTGCAGGCCTCCAAGTCCCAAACCAGGTCCTCGCGCTCGAGGTCGCGGAGGTGACGCTCGCACGCGAGCCGGACCCACTTGTTGACGAGGATCTTGCCGTCGACGGCGTCGCGTGCGTAGGCCGTGACGGGGTCGAACGGCGCCGGCGGGTCAGCGGCTGGCCTTTTGCCTCGAGGCTTTTCGGGCTTGCCCTTCGAGGCGTCATCGCGAGAAGAAGCCTTCCGCTTCGTCGCCGTCTTCCTGCTCGTCATTGGTTTGCACCTTCGACCGCGTCGCCGGTGACAGGCCGAAGTGGGTCAGACCACCCACGTAGCGGCGCCAGGCGTCGGCAGCGATCGCGACCTCTGGCCGCTGGCGGTGCATGATTCCCCCGCTCTGACCGACGCTCTCGTAGGTGAACCCGTGCTTGGTGATCTCGTCGTTCGCCTTCCGGAACGTGGCGTAGGCCGAGACGGTCGCCTCGAGCATCGGGCCGTCGGCGATCGTCAGCACGTTGGCGTTTTTGAGCTGGGTGAGGCCGCAGATGCGCCGCCACTCGCCGGCCGCGGTCTTGTTCTTGCCGATGTGCAGCGGAAGGGGAGGAGCCCCGCTCTGCGGCTTGGGCTCGCCCTTCGGAAGCGGTCGCTTGGACGGATTCCCGGTGACCAAACGAATCTGGGTCGGCGTACGGCGCCTCGGCATCGATCACGTTTCCGGGCCCGAAACTGATCGGTCCAGGCACCCGCACTTTTTCTTTGACGAATCGCGGCGCTGCGCGCGCGACGCGAAGGCGGCCCGAAGCCCGGCGGTCCCAGAGACCTGACCCCCTACCGGGTAGGTCGCGGCGTCACGGCGCGTCTTGGCGTCGTGGCAGCGACGGCAGAGCGACTGCAGGTTGCTCCCGTCGTCGGTCCCGCCCGCGCGCTTCGGCACGATGTGGTCGACCAGCTGCGCCGCGGTGCGCCGACCTGCGGCCTTGCAGAGGCGGCACAGCGGCTCCTCTTCGCGATGGCGCAGTGAGGTTCTGTCCCAGCTGGCGTCGTAGTCGCGGTCGCGGAAGCTGCCTCGCACCTGGTCGAGCGCGCGATGTCGGGCTTCCGGCGGATGCTCCGCGCAGGGCTGCAAGTTCTTGCAGCGTGGGTGCAGACAGGGCCGGGGGGCGCGCATGGGCATCAGGCGCCGGCTCCTGCGAGGATGCCGCGAGGCCGTCCGCTTCCCGAGCCGTACAGCAGCTCGTTCGCAAGAGTGGCTGACTCGGCTCGGGCCGCCGCCGCCACCAGGGCCACTGCTGCGGGGTGTGGACCCCCCACCCATGCGATGAAGTCGCGCCATGCCTCCAGCGCGGTGCGCCCCGTCTCCTTCTGGTATGCGCGCTCAGCTTCCACGTAGCAGGCAGCCGCCGCACGACGAGAGGCGTGCAGCTCGGGGTCGCAGACTGCGCACATGCCCCGGATCAGGTAGGCATCTCGCTCGCACCTCCGGCAACGCATCAGTCCCGGCCCCCTGCTGAAGACCGCACGCGGAGGCTCTCGTCGAGCACCAGCACCCGACACCCGTCGGGCATGGCGGTCTTGATGCGCTCTGCGAGTCGGTCCAGGGCGTCGCGCGACAGGTAGCGTTGGCACTCGACGACGACGGTGTCGCCGGCCTCCACGTCCAGCTTGTAGACCGACGGCTGATCAGCGGGTCGTCTCTCCTCGATCGCCTGGCGCAGGTAGAGGGCAAGGTCGAGCGCCTCCTCATAGGCGTCCTGCAGTGCGTCTCTCCCGTTGTGCGCCTGTAGGGGCACGCCGTAGCGGCGGATGCCTTCGGCCTTGCGCGCGGTTAGGTCAGCGAGCACCAGGTCGGCAATCGCCGGGCCGCTGGTCGGGATCGGGTCGGGCTGGCTCACCGCGGCGGCCACACCACGTAGCCACCATCGGCTAGCGCCGCATCTGTGGGGGCGATCACCACGACAGCTGACTCGGGAACGACAGTTGGCTCGTGCATCTCAGATCTCCTCTTTCGGCGGGTGGGGTGTCATCGGCACGCTCCCGCTGCCTTGATGGCAGCCACCACAGCCGCTGGCACATCCTGATCAGCAGGCACGAACCGCAACGCCGAGCACCAGACGCCGACGTCCACGGTGGGGCGTGGGTCAGGGCACGAGATCGGCGTGTCGTTGCGCCCGTTCGGTCTGGTCGTCGCCCCGCTCAGGTAGCAGACCTCGAGGGCCGAGACGCGGGGCGCGTAGTTCGGATCCATGCGGATCCGGTAAGGCAGGCTAGCCACGTATTCGGCCGGCTGCGCAGCTGCGGCTGCGGTCGTCGGCCGCGCCTTGGCGACAGGGGACAGGGACGGGGCCGGGGCTGGCCAGCGCTTGCCAACCCACGGCCCTGCTCCTGTGGTGCGCCACGTGACGGCAGCCGTGCAGGGCCCGGTACCCTGCGGCTGTCGTACCGCGGTGAGGGTGACGACGCCGAGCGGCGAGGCGATGGCCTGATAGCTGCCGATCCTGCCGGCCATCGCACCGCCCAGGTCGCACCACAGAAGGAGAGTCAGCTCGGTCGGGCCAGGACGTGCCACCCCGACCTCGACGCGGTAGGCGGCACCGTCCCAGACAGCTGAGCGGACGCGCACGGCGGCGTGAGCAGGGGTCGACGCCGAGGCGGGCGAGGACCAGTCGGCCGGACCGAGGAAGGGATCGGTGAGGAACTGCCGGTTACCATCGTCCGGCGTCGCTGCTTCGATTGGCGACGGGTTAGAGCGCCTTTCCGCACTGTCCAGCCAGAGGCCTCTGGCAAGGGTGCCGGGATCATCCGCGAGCGAGCCGCCCCCGGCGGCGGTGCACACTCGCCGCTGCTCGCCAGCTTGCTCAGACGTGACGAACCGACTGAGCGACGAGCAACGCGCGGGGTAGGTAGATTGAGCCTGCGCCTGCGAGGCCAGCAGGCAGGCGACGAGCACGAGCCAAGCGGCGTACCGCACGTCGAGCGGCACGCGGAGGCCGAGGCGGCTACGCAACAGGCGGAACGCCCAGCTGCGGACGCTCCGTCGCAACTGGGCCCACCGCCACGGGAGGACGGGCAACACGCGCGCCAGCGCGGCGCCGAGCTCGCGGATCGACTCGAGCATGTCCTTCCAGACGTCGGACAGCCGCTGGAGCGCCGCCGCGGCAAGATCGAGCTTGGTGGTGAGCGAGATCAGCCGGCCGGCGAGGATCCGCCCGAGGTGCTTCCGCTGGTGGCGGTTCACGCTGACGCCTCCGGCGGTTCGCGGGCCTCAGCAGGAACTCCTGCTACGCCTTCCCTCGAAGGGGGCGCCGCCCCGTGGATGTCGGTGAGGAGCGGGGCCTCGAGCTGCTTGGTCAGCGGGTGGTCGGAGCCGAGCTGAACACGAGCGGCGGCGACTGCCTCGATCAAGGCCTGTCGATAGCGGGCCCGTTCGGCTGCCAGGATCGCGTGACGCCGAGCCGGTATCGCAAACCAGAACCCGACCCGTTCGGTGTGGTACCGCACTCTGCCGGTGGCATCCAGGGTCAGGCAGTGTCGCCCGTCCTTGTCCTGCCAGCGGTCCAGGATGTTCACGTTCACCGAGTTGCTCATCGGCGCCTCCCGTGAGCCGCGGCGCGTGGCGCGAAGGCGCGGCGCACCCGTTCGGCCCGAACCTCAACCGCGGCGGACGGGGGTGGATCCCAATTTGCAGCCGGTGGCTGCAAGTCGGCGTTGACCGAGGCCTTGGCGCGCTGGCGGCTGCGATTGCGACGTTTGCGGGCGCTCACGGCGTCCGGACCTCGGTCGCCTCAAGCCAGAAACGAGGGGCGATGTCACGGTAGTACGCCGAGACGATCCGAGCCCGAATCCGCACCCGCGTGCCGTCGGGGTGCGAGCACGCACCTGGTACCTCCGACAGCTCTGCCAGGACCGGTACCGGCGCACCCGAGCCGACCTCGACGTCGAGCTGGCACCCGCCCTTGCCCTCGCCCGGTAGCGCGAGATGCGTGGCCACCAGGGTGCCCACGAGCAGGGCAGTCGCGGTATGGCGAGCGGCCGGAGGCGGGGCGGCGTGGAGGGTGGCGACGGCGCCGGCGAGCAGGGCAGCCAAGGCGAGAGCCGCCCGCCGCCCGCCCTGTTGCGGGCGCCTGCTGCCCGGCGGTAGGCTGCCACTTGGCACAGTCTTGGCACAGTGAGGCCTGTTTCGAGGCCCTTTCCTGTGCCGAGGCCTCTCGCCGGTGTCGGCGGAGAGGCCCGTTCCTATTGACTTCTTGGTGTTTGCAGGCGCCCTGGCCGGGCCGGCTAAACGGACTTCAAAACCGTTGTCCGGCGTCGAAGAGAGCCACCCCGCAGCTCGACGTGCCAAACCCACCCCGAACCCGTAGCACTTCTGTAGCACCCGGAGACCCTGCGCGAGGGTCCGATATTGCGGGTCAGTGCGGGTCGGAGTAGGCTCCTCGGCGTCGATTTTCGGGCACTGAGCCGCACCGAGCCGCACCGACCGGCAATACCGCGGAAGCCTCCGGAGCTGTAGGTCGTAGGTTCGACTCCTACCGGGCGCACCATGTAACCCCTAGAACGTCAAGCAGTTGCGGCAGAGGTCCTTGCGGGCCGGCGGAGCTGTCGTCGTCTGGTGGTCCACTGGCGCGGGCGCTAGCAGCGGTTACCCGGGACTTTGTCTATCTCATAGGCAACGGCACTGCCCGCGGGCCACGGGGTACGATCCGCTGGCTCCCCATCATTGGCCAAGACCCCATGACCTCTCCGCCGCGGCGTCCCATCTACAGGCTCTACATAGACGAGTCAGGTGACCACGCTCACGTCCCCTCATCAGAGGACCGACCCGAGAGGAGATACCTCGGCTTGGTAGGCGTCTGGTTCAGGCTCTCGCCGGAGTATGACCAGTTCGTGCAGCACCTGCGGGCTTTCAAGCAGGCCCTGTTCGACGTCGATCCCGACGAGTGCTTCTGCCTGCACCGAAAGGAGATCATGAATGCCCAAGGCGGGTTCTGGCGCCTAAGGGATCCAGCTTTTCGGGAGACCTTCGATCGGGGACTATTGGCGGTCAAGGCGGCCGCTGACTTCCGCCTCTGCTGCGTCGCTGTCGACAAGCCTGCTCACGGCTCCAAGCTCTACCGTAGCCTACGCCACCCTTACCACTACGGCCTCGCCGCGCTTCTCGAGCGCTACGTTGGGTGGCTCAATAGGAACAGCGCCTGCGGAGACGTCATGGCCGAGGCAAGGGGCGGCAAGCCGGACAGCGAGCTGCAAGAAGCCTTCGGGGAGACCTTGCGATGCGGCACGCGATACCGAACGGCCACTGAGTTCCAAAAGGCACTAACGAGCAGCAAGATCAAGCTCAAGACGAAACAGCACTCAATTCCGGGCCTTGAGCTGGCCGACTTGCTGGCGTCCTCCTGCACGCGCGCCACGGTCGGCGCCCCTTTGAAGGGCTATGGCCAGGAACTGCTCGCAGCGATCGAGTCAAAGTGGAATCGCCACGACTACGACGGAAGAGTCAAGGGATTCGGTCGAGTTGTCCTGAGCTAGAAATGACAAGAGCCCCTCGGGGGGGCCCTTGGCACGCTAGTCCTGCGCGGACTATCAACCTGCGGGAAGGTTCCGCATTACGGCAATACTACTGCAATTTCGTATTGACATCCAGCATCAACTAGTGCCCGGGGGGCTCTTGTCTCTGCGAAACCCGCCGCTACCTAGGCGCCTGCCCTGTCTCGCCTCCGCGATCTGCCCCGGCCTCACCCTGGTCTCGAGGCCTCGCCGGTGCTCATACAGCCCGCCGAGGACGGTGCCTACGATCGGCCGCATGGCCGGCCGCTGGGCTTCGTCGACACCCACCAGGTCGCAGACCGCCTCGATTCGCCGCGCCCACTCGCGCTCGGCAGCGTGTTCCTTCTCCGCGGCGCTCATGCGCCCACCTCGGCCCGCTCGAACCGCGAAAGGTAGAGGCGCCGCAAGGACCGGTAGACCTCGGGACGCGCTTGGGGCCGGCGATCAGCCTCGAGCCCGACCAGGTCGCAAACGACCTCGGCGCGCTGCGCCCATTCGGCGTTGATCTCTGCCGGCGGCGGGGTGGCCGACCCCGCCATCTGCACAAGCGGGTGTATACTGCCGCGGAATTTACTCTGCCGGGGGACCTGTCATGCCTTCGCGTCGTCAGCTCGGACTTGTCGTTGCCTGCACCCTGCTCGCCGCCTTGCCGGCGAGCGCGGAGATTTACACGGTCATGCTGAAGAGCGGTAACAGCTTCGACAGCCGCTACCCGCCCCGCGTGGCCGCGTACGATGCGAACAAGGTGCTGGTGTTCACGGAGTGGGGCAACTGGATGGCCGTCGACCGCAACGACGTGTCGGAGGTCACCACCCAGACGGCGACGATGGGTTATGGCACGGTGCTCGACACCACCACCATCTCGCTCGGCACGATGGCCAACGACAAGGCCGAAGAGGGCCAGGGGGCGCCGCCGACGCCGGCCGCGGACAAGCCGTACAGCATCGATCAGTTCGTCGAGCCCGGTAAGACGCAGGGCCTGCCGCTAAGCTACACCGGCGGCAGCTCGTCGAGCCCGGTCGCTCAACCGACCCCGCCCCCGACGCCGCCACCCTCGTCACCCGCCGCATCTGACGGCGGCGGCGGCACTGGGCAGTAGCGAGGCTTTTTCGCACGACACCCGGGCCGTGTGGGCGCGGGTGCTTTGACAATCTGACGGTGCGGTTGACCTCGTTGGCGCGGGTTGCGCGAGCGAGGTCCGAAGAGGGAAGCCGGTGCAATGCCGGCGCGGCCCCCGCCACTGTAACCGGGGACGAAACCGGAGACATCCACTGCGCGAGCAGGCCTTGGCGGCCGCGGCGTGGGAAGGTCCGGGAGTAGATCGATCCGGGAGCCAGGAGACCTGCCCACCGTCCGCTGCCCCCACCGTTTGACGGCGCATTGCGCGCCGGCCATCGGTTGGCCGCCTCCGGGGTGCGAGGTCGGCGCGGCGGTCGCTCTGCTGCCCACCCGAGAGGATTCCGGCCGGCTGCGCGATCTCCTCCGCTGCCCCGCTTTCCGCAGACCATCGCCAGGCGGGGCAACGCAATTCTGGAGGAGAACCGCATATGCGGCAGTCCGTCCTTACCCTGGGTATCGTCGGGGCGACGATCCTGGGCTCAGCCTCGGCTGGCTCGTTCGCCGTCGCCCAGTCCGCGCCAGCCGTCGCCACGACGTCCTTCAATGACACGCTGGTGGTCTCGGCCAGTCTCGAAGCGGAACCGGCCGACGACCTGCCGGTCAGCGTCACCAAGCTCGACGCCGCGACCATCGCTGACCGCCAGCTCCTGTCGGTCGCCGATGCCATCGCCACCACGCCTGGCGTCACCGTCGCCCGTTCGGGCGGGCCAGGCAACGTCACCTCGCTGTTCCTGCGCGGCACGGACTCGACGCACACGCTGGTTCTGTGGAACGGGGTGGCGCTCAACGACCCGCTGTTCGGCGCCTTCGACTTCGGTTATCTGCCGCTCGACGGCGCCGAGCGCGTCGAGGTGGTGCGCGGGCCGGCGAGCGCCCTCTATGGCGGCGAGGCCCTGGCCGGCGTGGTGCAGGTGGTGACCGCGCGGCACGACGCCCTCGCCCTGCGACTCGAGGGCGGCGAGAACGCCTACCAGCGAGCGGCCCTCGCGGGTGGCCACAACCTGGGGCGACTGCACGTCGATCTTGCTGGCCACCATCGGCGCGGCGACGGCGAGCTCGCCAACGACGACTTCGCGAGCGACGACCTGCTGCTGCGCGGCGAGGTCAGCCTCGGCGACCAGGGCAAGGTCGGCGCCATCGCCCGCGGCAACGACTCGGTGCTCGGCCAGCCGTGGAGCGGCGGCCAGCCGCAGCTGCACCAGCGCTCGACCTGGGTCGAGCATGAGGTGGCGGTGCCCGTGAGCTGGGAGGCGGGCCGCTGGTCGCTCGCGGGCCAGCTTGCCGGCACCGCCAGTGCCTACCGCTACCGCAACCCCGACGACCCGTACTTCACCCGCGGCGACAGCGAGGCCGAGAGCCGTCGTGCGCGGGCGGTCGCGACCCTCCGCAACGATCTCGGCTGGCTCGCCGCGGGAGCCGAGTGGCAACGGCTCGAGGGGACCTCCGCCAGCGACTACGGGGTGGCCATCGACCAACGCCGGCAGAGCTCGCGCGCGGTGTTCGTCGACGGCCACGCCTCCTGGGGGCAGCTCGAGCTGCACGGCGGCGCCCGCGAGGACAACAGTGACGTCTACGGCAGTCACTTGTCGCCGCGCGGCGGCGTGGTCTGGGCGGTGCAGCCGGAGCTGCGGCTGCGGGCCTCGTGGGGCGAGGGCTTTCGCGCGCCGTCGCTCGGCGAGCTCTACTATCCGGGCAGCGGCAACGCGGCGCTCGAGCCCGAGGAGAGTCGCGCCGCGGAGCTCGGCGTCGACTACGTGGCGGGCCCCTGGGCGGCCCAGGTCGCCCTCTTCGACATCCGGCTGGCGAACCTCATCGACTTCGACTTCGCGACGTACCAGAACCTCAATATCGGCCGCGCCCGCAGCCGTGGGGTCGAGGTCAGCCTCGGCTGGCGCGGAGCGTTGGCCGCCGTCGAGGTGAACGGCACGCGCCTCGACGCCATCGACCTCGACACCCGAGAGCGCCTGCTGCGCCGACCCGAGCAGAGCGCCAACCTGACCGTGAGGGTCTACCCAGGACGCCTGATGCTCTACGGCACCGGGCGCTATGTCGGTGCCCGGCCAGACGTCGACCCGGTGACCTTCGCGCGCGTCGACAGCCCGAGCTATACACGCCTCGACCTCGGCGCCCGGCTGACCGTCAACGGGTGGCTCGCGCCCTATGGCCGCATCGAGAACGTCGCCGACCGCCGCTACGCGGAGGTGGCCGGCTACCCCGCGCCCCGGCGCACCCTCGTCGGCGGGATCGCGCTGACGTTCTGATGCGCTGGCCGCCTACCCGTTCGGCGTGTCTCGGCCTGCTCCTCCTCGCGGCCCTTGCCGACGTGCGGGCGGCGGCCGGGGCTACGCCGGCGCCCGCCACGGCCGCGCCGCAGCGCATCGTGTCGATGGCCCCGGCAGTCACCGAGACGCTCTACGCTCTGGGCCTCGGCGAGCGGGTGGTCGGCGTCAGCGACTACACCGTCTGGCCGCCGGCCGCGGCCAGTCTGCCGCGGCTGGGCGGGCTCTTCGACCCGAATCTCGAGGCCATCTTCAGCCTGCGCCCGGACCTCGTCATCCTGATCCCCAGCCAGGCCGACCTCGCGACGCGCCTCGGCGGCCTCGCCATCGCGAGCCTGACCGTCCGCTGCGACACCCTGGCCGACGTCGAGGCGATGTTTCTCGCCGTCGCCACGCGGTGCGGTGTCGATCCGAGCGTCTTCCTCACCGAGTGGCGGCAGGCGCTGGCACCGCGGGCGCCGCCGCTCGGCGGGCGGGTCGCCGTGCTGATCGGACGCCAGCCGGGCGAGCTCGGCGAGCTGCTCACCGTTGGCCCGGGCAGTTTCCTGGCGGAGCTCCTCGATCGCCTCGGCGTGGTCAACGTCTTCGCCGACGCACCCACCGCGTACCCGACGGTGAGCGCCGAGGAGCTCCTGGTGCGCAACCCCGACACCATCGTCGAGATCGAGTCGGAGGTTCTCACGCCCGCCGCCGGCGAGCGCCTGCTGGGCGACTGGCGCCGCGCCTTCGGCGATCTCGCGGCAGTGCGTCGCGGCCGAATCCGGCTGATCGACGCCGACTACACGATGCTGCCCGGCCCGCGCCTGCCCCAGCTCTACGCGCGCCTCGCGGCCGCGCTCGCGCCGTGAGACTCCTGGACGCTGCCGGCGTGAGCTGGCGCACGCCACTGCGAACCGTCCTCGGGCCGCTCGATCTCGCCATTTCCTCTGGCGAATGCGTCGCCGTCATCGGCCCCAACGGGGCTGGCAAAACGACGCTCCTCCGCCTGTTGGCCGGGCTTCTGCACCCTTCGACGGGCGGCCTCGAGTGGCAGGGCCGGCCGTTTCGCGCACTCTCCCGCCGGCAGCTGGCCCGCCACATCGCCTACCTGCCGCAGAGCCGTCCGTTGCGGGTGCCGTTCACGGTCGAGGAGCTGGTGCTGCTCGGTCGCTATCCCTACCTCGACGCCTGGCAGGTGGCGCCAGGCCAGCCCGACTTCGCCGCCGTCGGCCGCGCCCTCGCCTCGACCGGCAGCGAGCCCCTACGTCACCGAGCGCTCGACGAGCTGTCGGGCGGCGAGCGGCAGCTCGCCTACCTCGCGAGCGCCCTCGCCCAGGAGCCACAGTTGCTGCTCCTCGACGAGCCGACGACCCACCTCGACCCGCGCCATCAGGTCGAGCTGGTCGCGGTGCTGCGACAGCTCCGCGCATCGCCCGAGGGCCCGACCCTCGTCCTCACCACCCACGACCTCGACTTCGCGGCGGCCCTGGCGGATCGCGTGGTCGCCCTTTCGGCCGGGCGCATCCTCGCCGACGGGCCCGCCGCGCAGGTTCTGACCCCGGAGGTGCTCGCGGAGCTGTTCGACGCCACGTTCTCGGTCGAGACCGTGGCCGGCCAGCTGCGGGCACGCGTTGCGCTCGGTGGCGGCCAGCGGAGCGCCTCGGCATGAGCGCGCGGGGCATGAGCACGTGGGGCATGAGCGTGTGGCGGGCTCGGGCTTGACCGCGTCGCGCGCCCGGCTGGCGCTCTTGTTCCTCGCGCTCGCTGCCGGCACGACGGTCGTGCTCGCGCCGCTCGCCGGCGCCCGGCTGCTCGACCTCGGCGCATTGCTCGCCGGCGAGGCGACGACCAGCACCATCCTCTGGCAGATCCGGTTGCCGCGCGTCCTCGTCGCGATGTGCGCCGGCGCCATCCTCGGCACCACCGGCCTCACCTACCAGACGCTTTTCCGCAACCCGTTGGCCGAGCCGTATACCCTCGGTGTCGCCGGCGGCGCGGCGCTCGGCGCGGTGATCGCGCTCCGCCTGGGGATCGGCGAACAGGGCCTGCCGCTGATCGCCGTCGCCAGCTTCGCCGGCGCGCTGCTCGCGAGCGGCCTCGTGCTCTCGCTCGGGCGCGGCGGCGACCTCTTCGGCGGCAGCGGCGGCCTGCTGCTCGCCGGCGTCGCGGTGTCGTTCAGCTGCTCCGCGCTCATCCTCTTCCTGCAGTACGTCTCCGACGCCAACCAGACCTTCCGCATCGTGCGCTGGATGATGGGTGGCCTCGGCACCGTCGGCTACCGCGAGGTGGTGTGGCTGGCGCCCTTCGCGCTCGCCGCGCTCCTCGCTCTACGCCGACGCCGCTGGGAGCTCAACCTCCTGCTCCTCGGCGACGAGCTCGCCGCCAGCCGCGGCGTCGAGCTCGCGCGCATCCGCCGCGAGCTCGTGACGATCGCCTCGATTGCCGTGGGTGCCATGGTGGCAGTGACCGGCCCGGTCGGCTTCGTCGGGCTGATGGTGCCCCACGTCGTCCGCCGGGCGGTGGGCTACGACCATCTCGTCCTGGTCCCCGCCTGCGCGCTCGGTGGCGGCATCTTCCTGGTTCTCGCGGACCTCGGAGCGCGCTCGTTGCTGGCGCCTGCCGAGCTGCCGGTCGGCGTGCTGACCTCACTGCTCGGCGGCCCGTTCTTTCTCTGGCTCATCCTGTCGCGACGGGGCCGAGCGCACGCGATCTCGTAAGATCGGCCGATGCTCCTCTACCGCATCGGTCCCGAGGGTTTCTACGCCGCCCAGCCCGACGGCGAGGACACACCACGCATCGTCGCCTCCGACCCGTTCGAGACCGCTCCCGGCGGCTGGCGCTTCGGCCGCCACGTCGACCTGGCGACCGCCGGTCTGCTCGCGCCCGTCGTGCCCGGCAAGATCGTCGGCATCGGGCGGATCTACCGCGAGCATGCGGCCGAGCTGGGCAACCCGGTGCCGAGCGAGCCCGTCCTCTTCCTCAAGGCGACCTCGTCACTCGCCGGGCCGCGAACGCCGATCGTGCTGCCACCCGAGAGCGAGCGGGTGGAGTACGAGGGCGAGGTGGCGGTGGTTCTCCGCCACCGCCTGCGGCGGGCGAGCCCCGACGAGGCCCGCGATGCCGTCCTCGGGGTGACCGCGGCCTGCGACGTCACTGCCCGGGACTTACAGCGGCGGGACCCGAGCTTCTGTCGCGCCAAGTCGTTCGACACCTTCTGCCCCGTCGGCCCCGCCATTCGCCTCGGCGCCGACCTCGACGACCTCACCGTGGTGACCCGTGTCAACGGCGTCGAGCGCCAGCGCGCCCATACGAGCGCCATGGCCTGGCCGATCGCCGAGGTACTGGCCTACGCCTCGCGCATGATGACCCTCGAGCCTGGCGATGTCGTGCTCACCGGCACCCCGGCTGGCGTCGGCCAGCTGACCGACGGCGACGAGGTCGAGGTCGAGGTGAGCGGTGTCGGCGTGCTGCGCAACCGGGTCGAGAGCTGGCGGCAGGCGTCGGCGTAGAGCTTGGGCGGTCCGTGAAACGAGCGCGCCAGCGGGCAGCGGCGGCGCTATCGTAGGACGATGCGTCACTGGCAGACCGTTGACCGCCGCAGCATCTTCCGCCACCGCCTGTTCGAGCTCGAACACCAGCGTCTGACCGCCGCGGGCGGCGAGCGCGAGTCCCTGGTCCTGCTGGCACCCGACTGGGTGAACGTCATCGCGCTGCCGAGCCCCGACGAGGTCCTGCTCGTGCATCAGTGGCGGTTCGGCATCGCCGCGCCGACCCTCGAGATCCCCGGCGGCATGGTCGACCCGGGGGAGGACTTCGCCACCGCCGCCGCCCGCGAGCTCGTCGAGGAGACCGGCTACCGCGCCCGTACCTGGGAGCGGCTCGGTGTCGTCCAGCCGAACCCCGCATTCTTGAGCAACCGTACCGAGACCTGGCTGGCGACCGACCTCGAGCGCCTCGGCGAGCCCGAAGGGGACGGCGAGGAGGAGATCACCCTCGAGATCGCGCCCCTCGCCAGCATCCCCGAGCGCATCGCCAAGGGCGCGATCCAGCACGCGCTGGTGGTCGCGGCCTTCTATCACTTCGGCCTGCGTGGTCGCTGAGCGGACGAGCCGCACGGCGCGTGTGTCGTGACGCCCTGTGCTACGTTTCCGTCAAATGAGCCCCCATCGTCCGTTGGTCGCCCGCGGGGTGGCGGCCTGTTGCCCGGCGTTCTGTGGCCTGGCAGTCTGCGGGCTGGCTCTCTGCGGGTTGACCGCCTGCCGGCCTGAAGCGCCGTCGGCGCCGCCGGCCGCGACCCCGCTGGCCACGGTCGAGGTCGGGGCGGCACCCGACGCCACGGCCGACCTCTCGCGCGACACGGTGGGCCGGGCAGCCAGCAGCGAGCGGATGGCGGGCGTCCTTCCCGGCGGCTTCCCGGCCGATCTCCCGATCCCGGCCGGCACCTCGATCGTCGACTTCGGCACCCTTGCGGCAGCGTCGCCGACGAGCTCGTACCTCACCCTGCGCAGCCCCCAGGCCGCCACGACGCTCCTTGGCAGCCTGCGCCGGAGCCTCGCCGCCGCCGGCTGGACGCTCGCCCAGGAGCAGGGCAGCTGGCGACTCAGAAAGGGCAATCGCGAGGTTGTCCTGTCCGTGGTCGACGCGCACCCGGGCGCCGAAATCCGCTACGCCTACACGCCGCGCTGAGGACGCCGGGGCCGCGTGGAAAAGATCGGCAAGTACGAGGTCCTGCAGAAGATCGGCGAGGGCGGCTTCGGTGTCGTGTACCTGGGGCGCGACCCCTTTCTGAAGCGCCTGGTCGCCATCAAGACTCTGTCCACCGACCTGCCGGAGCTGCGCGACCGCTTCTACCGCGAGGCCGAGGTGGCCGGCCGGCTCCAGCATCCCAACATCACCAACGTCTACGACTTCGGCTTCCACGGGCAGACGCCCTATCTGGTGCAGGAGTACCTGCAAGGTGAGGACCTCGACGAGCTGATCAGCCGTCGCACACAGCTCGGCCTGTTGGCGAAGGTCGAGATCCTGGTCCAGGCGGCTCAGGGGCTCGAATACGCCCACCAGCAGGGTGTCGTCCATCGCGACATCAAGCCGGCGAACCTGCGCCTGGTCGGCGGCCGGCATCTCAAGGTCATGGACTTCGGGATTGCCAAGCTCAAGGGGGTGGCCAGCCAGCTGACGCGCACCGGCATGACCCTGGGCACCGCCGCCTACCTGCCGCCCGAGCAGCTCCGCGGCGAGGCGGTCGACCAGCGGGCCGACATCTTCTCGTTCGGCGCCACCGCCTACGAGATCCTCGCCGGGCGGCGCCCTTTCGAGGGCAAGTCCGTGCACCGGCTGTTCTTCCAGATCATCCAGGAAGAGCCGCCGCCGATCGCCGAGCTGGTGTACGACTGCCCCGAGCTCCTCGCCTCGCTGGTCCACCGTTGCCTGCGCAAGCGGGCGGATGAGCGCTATCCCTCGTTCACGCCGATCATCAGCGATCTGCTGGCGATCCGCGAGTGCATCTTCCAACGAGAGGGTGGTGACTCCTGGCTCGAGCTGCCGTCGGCCGACCCCGGCGAGACCACGATCGCCGGCGTCGACCCCACCGCGCTCGTTGCCGGCGCGCTGGCCGCGGCGCCCGACGCCCAAGCCACACGGCGGGCGGCCAGTGCGGCGGAGCTCGACGCCCTGCGCTCCAAGGCCCAGAGCCAGATCGCCAAGGACGCGCTCGAGGAGGCGCGGGCGACTCTCCGCACCGCCCTGGCGCTCGCCCCGGGGGATCCCGAGCTGCAGTCGAATCTGGCGGCGGTCGAGGGCGAGATCGAGGGCCGCCGCGACGCCCGCCGTCGGCGCGAGAAGCTGGTCAACACCATCGTCGCCGTCGACCGCGAGCTCGCCGCCGGCAATCTGGCAGGCGCCGCCGAGCTACTGGCCGAGGCTCAGCTCGAGCTCGGCGACGACGTCGGCGAGCTCGGCGAGCTGCGCTCTCGGCTCGAGACCGAGCGAGCGCGACGCCGTCGGGAGCGGGCTGGAGCCGTCGCCAGCACCGCCCTGCGGGCGCTCGACTCAGGCGACCTCCATCGCTCCGCCGCGGCGCTCGACGAGCTCACCATGCTCGATCCCGACCACCCGGACCTGCCGGTCCTGCGCCGGCGCGTCGCCGGGCTGGCGGCGCAGACCCACGCCACCGCAGAGCCGGGGCCCGAGGACACCGCGGGCGGCCTTTCAGCCCTGCCCTCCGAGCCCGTCGCCGAGGCTGCCCTCCAGGGGCTGGAGACCTGGCTGAGCGATCTCGGGCAACGTCTCGGCAGACTGCCGCAGAACGTCCTGATTGCCTTCGTGGTGGGGCTGGTGGTGATGGTCCTGCTGCTGACTGCGCTGCTCCTCTGACCCCGGGGGGCCGACGAGGAGCAGCGGCCTGCGCGGCCCGGCCTGCGCGGCCCGGCCTGCGCGGCCCGGCCTGCGCGGCCCGGCCTAGCCGGCCTAGTCGACGTGCGGGCGGCGGGCGACGGCGCCGCGCACGGTCGCCAACTGCAATTTCTCGCGGGTGGCGTCCAGGGTCTCCATTGTCGCCGTCCGCAGAGCATCGCCGGCCTGCGCCGCGTCGCGATCGGCGGCAGCGAGGTCGATGTCCTCGGGGCGTTCGGCGAACTCGGCGAGCACCGTGACGACGTCCTGGTTGATCTCGACGAAGCCCCAGGACAGGGCGAGGTAGTGCTCGCGCTTGCCCTGGCGGTACATCAGCTCGCCGATCTGGAGCATGGCGAGGAGCGGCGTGTGCCCGGGCAGGACGCCGAGCGCACCACGCTTCGCTGGTACCACCACTTCGTCGCACTCGACGTCGAGCGCCTTTCGGTCATGCGTCGCCAGCACCAGCCGCAAGCGGCCGGTCTCAGCGGGGGAATTCGGAGCTGCCTGTGCCACGTCGAGAGTTCCTCCGAGACGCCACGCCTAGCTGGCGATGAGCTTCTTGCCCTTTTCGATCGCCTCGTCGATGGTGCCGACGTAGAGGAACGCCTGCTCCGGATACTCGTCCATCTCGCCGGCACAGATCCGCTTGAAGCCGTCGATGGTGTCGGCGATCTTGACGTAGCGACCCTCGAAGCCGGTGAACTGCTGGGCGACGAAGAAGGGCTGCGAGAAGAAGCGCTGGATCTTGCGGGCGCGCGACACCGTCAGCTTGTCGTCGGCCGACAGCTCGTCCATGCCGAGGATGGCGATGATGTCCTGGAGGTCCTTGTAGCGCTGGAGGATGCCCTGCACCTCGCGGGCCACCCGGTAGTGCTCCTCGCCGACGATCCGCGGGTCGAGAATCTTCGACGTCGAGGACAGCGGGTCGACGGCCGGGTAGATCCCGAGCTCGGCGATCTGACGTGAGAGCACCGTGGTGGCGTCCAAGTGGGCAAAGGCGGTCGCCGGCGCCGGGTCGGTGAGGTCGTCGGCCGGCACGTAGATCGCCTGCACCGAGGTGATCGAGCCCTTCTTGGTCGAGGTGATGCGCTCCTGGAGGGCGCCCATCTCGCTCGCCAGGTTCGGCTGGTAGCCGACGGCCGACGGCATGCGGCCGAGGAGAGCCGACACCTCGGAGCCCGCCTGGGTGAAACGGAAGATGTTGTCGATGAAGAGGAGAACGTCCTGGCCCTCGGTGTCGCGGAAGTACTCGGCGACGGTGAGGCCCGACAGGCCGACGCGCAGACGCGCACCCGGCGGCTCGGTCATCTGGCCGTAGATGAGCGCCACCTTGCTCTTCAAGAGCGACGCCTTGTCAACCTTGGTGAGGTCGAAGGCACCGGTCTTTTCGAGATGCTCATTGAACTCATCGCCGAAGTTGATGACCTTCGACTCGACCATCTCGCGCAACAGGTCATTGCCTTCGCGGGTCCGCTCGCCGACGCCCGCGAACACCGAGAAGCCGGAGTGCTGGAGGGCGACGTTGTTGATCAGCTCCATGATCAACACCGTCTTGCCGACGCCGGCGCCGCCGAACAGGCCCGTCTTGCCGCCCTTGGTGTACGGCTCGAGGAGGTCGACGACCTTGATGCCGGTCTCGAACATCTGCGTCTCGGTCGACTGCTCGTCGAACTTCGGGGCATCGCGATGGATCGACCAGTGGTCGACCGCGTCGACCGGGCCGAGGGTGTCGACCGGCTCACCGATGACATTCAACACGCGACCGAGGGTGGCGCGACCCACGGGCACGGCGATGGGGCGACCGGTGTCACGCGCCGACATGCCGCGCACGACGCCGTCGGTCGGCTTCATGGAGACCGCACGCACGCGGTTCTCGCCGAGGTGCTGAGCGACCTCGGCGATGAGGTCGATCGGCACGCCGGTGTCGGTACCAGGGTCCTTGACCGCGATGGCGTTCAGGATCTGGGGCATGGCATCGGCCGGAAACTCGATGTCGAGCACCGGGCCGATGACTTGCACTACCTTGCCGACGGCGCCGGAGGAGGAGGTCGAGCTGGTCGTGGTCACGGTCTTAGGTTCCCTCTAGCAAGAAAAGAAAGGATCGGGGCGGGCGCGCGGCGCGATACGCCGGCTAGCCTTCGGCCGCACTGGCGCCGGAGACCACCTCGATGAGCTCCTTGGTGATCGCCGCCTGGCGAGCGCGGTTGTAAGTCATGCTGAGCGACTCGATGAGCTCCTTGGCATTCTTCGTCGCCGAATCCATGGCGGTCATCCGGGCAGCGTGCTCGGCGGCCTGCGACTCGAGGAGAATGCGGTAGAGCTGAAACGAAATGTAGCGCGGCAGAAGGTCGGCCAGAATGTCGACCGCCTTCGGCTCGTAGAGATAGTCGGGGCCGGCCGCCGCCTCGCTCGCCGCGGGAGTCGGGATCGGCAGCAGGCGCTCTACCGTCAGCTCCTGGGTGATGATCGAGCGGAACGCGTTGTAGACGATGTGGACGGCGTCGAGCTCGCCAGCCCCATAGGCACTGACGATGTCCTTGGCGATCTCGTCGGCCTGCGCATAGGTCACGCCAGTGAAGATGCTGGTGTACGCCGCCCGCACGTCGACGTTGCCGCGCCGGCGATAGGTGTCCACACCCTTCTTGCCGAGCAGCAGGAGCTGGACCTGGCTCTCGGCGGCGAGTCGGGTGTACGTCTTCTGGGCCGCGCGCAGAACGTTGGTGTTGAAGCCGCCGCACAGCCCCTTGTCGCCAGTGACGACCACCAGCAGCACACGCGCCGCCGGCCGCTCGACGAGGAGCGGGTGCTTGGCCTGGTCGCCGCTCTTGCCGGCGACGCTGGCGATCACCTTCTGCAGCTCCGTGGCGTAGGGCCGGGTAGCCAGCACGCGGTCCTGGGCTCGCCGCATACGCGCCGCGGCGACCATTTTCATCGCCTTGGTGATCTGCTGGGTGCTCTTGACCGAGCGGATCCGACGCCGGATGTCGATGAGGTTAGGCATGACGCCGCGGGGTCCCTACGCTTTGGCCTGCGGGTTCTCGGCGAGATACGCCTCGGTGATGGTCTCGAAGGCGGCGATGACCAACTTCTCGAGATCGCCGGTGACCGGCTTCTTGGCCTTGATCTCGGCCAGGATCTCGGCCTTCTCGTCCTGGAAGAAGCGGTGCATACGGATCTCGTAGCGCTGGACGTGGTCGACGCGCAAACGGTCGAGGTAGCCGCGGGTACCGGCGAGGATCGACAACACCTGGAGCTCGATCGGCAGCGGCGCGTACTGGCCCTGCTTCAGGATCTCGACCAGTCGCTGACCGCGCGCCAGGGCGCGCTGCGTCGACTTGTCGAGGTCGCTACCGAACTGGGCGAAGGCGGCGAGCTCGCGGTACTGCGCGAGCTCGAGGCGGAGCGAGCCGGCGTTTTTGCGCATCGACGCGATCTGCGCGTTGCCGCCGACGCGCGACACCGAGATGCCGACGTTGACCGCCGGGCGGACGCCCGAGTAGAAGAGGTCGCTCTCGAGGAAGATCTGACCGTCGGTGATCGAGATGACGTTGGTCGGGATGTACGCCGAGACGTCGCCGGCCTGCGTCTCGATGATCGGCAGCGCGGTGAGCGAGCCACCGCCGAGGGCGTCGGACAGCTTGGCCGCGCGCTCCAGGAGTCGCGAGTGGAGGTAGAAGACATCGCCAGGGTAGGCCTCGCGACCGGGCGGACGGCGGAGCAGCAGCGAGATCTCGCGGTAGGCGGCGGCCTGCTTCGACAAGTCGTCGTAGATCACCAGCGCGTGCTTGCCGTTGAACATGAAGTACTCGCCCATCGCCGCGCCGGCGTAGGGAGCGATGTACTGGAGAGGCGCCGGGTCGGAGGCGGTGGCGGCGACGACGATGGTGTGCTCCATCGCGCCTTGGTTCTCGAGCGCCTTCACCACCTGGGCGACCGTCGACCGCTTCTGGCCGATGGCGACGTAGATGCAGATCACGTCGCCGCCCTTCTGGTTGATGATGGTGTCGATTGCCACCGCCGTCTTGCCGGTCTGGCGGTCGCCGATGATGAGCTCACGCTGGCCGCGGCCGATCGGGATCATGGCGTCGATCGCCTTGATGCCGGTCTGCATCGGCTCCTTGACGCTCTGGCGTTCGACGACGCCCGGGGCGATGCGCTCGAGCGGGTAGTGGTCGGCGGCGGCGATCGGGCCCTTGCCGTCGACTGGGCGACCGAGGGAGTCGACGACGCGACCCACCAAGCCGGGGCCAACCGGCACCTGCATGATGCGGCCGGTGCGCCGGACTTCGGAGCCCTCTTCGACCAGGCGGGTGTCGCCCATCAAGACGGCGCCGACCTGGTCCTCCTCGAGGTTCAGGGCGAGGCCGAAGACGTCGTTCGGGAACGCCAGCAGCTCGCCGGCCATGGCCTTCTCGAGGCCGTAGATGCGGGCGATGCCGTCGCCCACGTTGAGCACGGTACCGACCTGGGCGACGTCGACGTCGGCCTGGTATCCGGCGAGCGTGCGCTCCAGGATGGTGGTGATCTCGTCGGCCTTGAGTTGCATGAGCCCTGGAATCCTCCTAGCGAGCAGAAATCAGAAAATCGTCGTGTGCAGCGCGGCGGCCAGCGCGGCGGTGAGTCGTGCCGGGCACGGGTTCAGGCGGCGGCCAGACGGCCGGCCAGACGGCGCAACTGCCCACGGAGACTGGCGTCATAAAGGGTGCTGTCGACCCGCGCGACGAAGCCGGCGAGCAGGCTCGCGTCGACGGTGGTCGTGAGCTCGACCCGCCGCCCGGTCAACTTACCGAGAGTGGCGAGCAAAGCGTTCTGGCGGGTGTCATCGAGCGGCTCGGCGGTCGTCACGTGCGCGATGGCCACGCCCAGCCGCCGGTTGAGAAGCTCTTCGAGGGTTGCGAGGACGGCGTCGAGATGGGCCATCCGGAAGTTGCGGAGGAGCACGCCCAGCAGCTGGCGGCTCACCGGGCCCAGGGCCAGCTTGCCGGCGATCTCGGCGAGCACCTTCTCCTTGACCTCGAGAGGCACCGCCGGATTCGCCGCCATGCGCGCGAAAGCCGGCGCTGCGGCGACGCTCGCGGCGAAGCGACGCAGATCGTCGCGAACGACGACCGCGGCCTCGGTGGTCTTGGCAGCGGCGAGCGCCGCCTTGGCGTAGGAACGAGCGATGCGGCTCACGACTGAGCCTCCTTACCGGTCGCGTCGAGACCACGCAGGTTGCGCTCGAAGACGCGATTCCTGTCGGCCGGCGTCAGCTCGCGAGCGAGGCGCTCCTCGGCGAGCTGGGCAGCAAGCGCGGCGGTGTGGGCGGTGAGTTGCTGGCGCGCCTGCGCCAGGCGGTAGGCGATCTCCTCGCGGGTCTGCGCCAGCATCCGCTCGCGCTCGCGTCCTGCCTCGGCAAGGATCTCGCCACGCTCGCGCTCGCCCTCGCGCTGCGACTTCGCTTCGAGCTCACGAACCTCCGCCTCGAGCGCCGCGATCTTGGCGCCGACGCCCGCGCGGAGAGTCTTGGACTCCTCGAGCTGCTCGGCGGCCCGACGCAGGCTGTGGCGAATCTCCTCGGCACGGGCGTCGAGAAAACGGGTGAGCGGTGGTGCCAGGAAGTAGAACAGCGCACCGAGGAACAGGATCAGGTTGAGCGTCAGCCAGATCCACTGCGGCAGACCAAGGAACGTCGCCGGCGCATGCTCACCACCGACGCCATGCTCGCCGGCCTCCGCCGCCATCGCCACCGCCGGCAGGGCCAGCGCCAGGAAGAAGGCGCCGGCCGCGCGCGTCAGGCGTGCGTCGAAGACGCTCATGCCGTCTTCCCCAGCAGCACGTTGGTCATGCGGTCGGCGAGCTGGCGCGCCCGGGCGTCGAGCGCCACCTTCTCGTGCTCGACGGTGGCCGAGAGCTCCTGCTGCGCCGCCTGGAGCTGCTGCTGCGCCTCCTGGCGGGTCTGGCCGAGCACGGCCTGGCGCTCGTTGGCCGCTTCGCGCCGCTGCTGGTCGCGGCGGGCGGCGGCGGCAGTGCGCGCGGCGTTCAACCGACCGCGCTGCGCGTCGACCTCGGCCTCGGTCTCGGCGAGTGCCTTCTCGTGCGTGGCGCGAGCGGAGCTCACGCGCTGCTCGCGCGTCTCGAGGAGCGCGAGCATGGGCTTGAAGAGGGAAACCCGCAGGATCAGGTAGGCGACCCAGAAGATTCCCATGATCACCAGCAAACTGGCGTCGAACTTCACGATTTGGCTCCGAAGCGAGAGCGGGTAGCGGGGCTGGAGCCCCGAAGGGGGCGGCGACACAACGGACCAGACCGGCGGTCCATCCCCGGGCGAGCGGACGTTAGCATGCCAAAAAAGTAGGGGTCAACCTCGACCGCCCGCGACGACGTGGCGCGCCGCCGCCGCCGCTGCCTTGTTCGCCCTCCTTGTTCTCCGTCGGCAGCCTCCGTAGCATGGCCGTTGCCATGTCGGAATATGACCCCCTCCTCTCCGTCGCTCCGGTCGAGGGCAGCGAGGATCTCGAGGATGTGCGCGAGCACTTTGCCGCGGCGAGTCGGCCGTACTTGTCGAGTCCCTGGTCATGGCTGGCATGGGGGCTCATCCTGCCGACCGCAGCACTGGCCACCGGTCGTCTGGCTGCCGAGCGCGGCCCGGCCGGCGTGCTGTTCCTGTGGTCGGGAGCGATCCTGCTCGGCGGCGGCATCGAGGTCGCGGCAATCAGTCGGCACCGCCAGCGATCGGCGATCGGTTCCTGGGCGATGCGCGTCCAGGGCAACCTGTCGCTGGTTGCGCTCCTCCTCTCCCTGCTCCTGATCTGGCTTGGCGAGACCTGGGCGCTGCCCGGGCTGTGGCTGCTCACCATGGGCCACTCGTTCTACATGCTGGGCAGTCTCGCTCTACCCGCCCTGCGGCGGTATGGCCTCGCCTACCAGTTGGGCGGCGTGGTGGCGCTCGTACCGGACGGCAGGCCGCTGGTCACCTTCGCCGTCGTCACGGCGGTCGCCAACCTGGCGCTCGCCGTCGCCGTCGCCTGGCAGCGACGGAGCCCTCGCTCGCCGAAGACTCGACTCAGTCCTCGGTCGGCGGCCCGGCGATGACCTCGGTGCCACTCAGGCGATCGGCGAGGGACGCCCCGGCCAACAGCGGCAGTCCCAGAGTGGCCAGGGTCAGCGCACCACCGAGCCAGCGGCGCGAAGCCTCACCGAAGTCGGGCGACCTGCCGTCGGCGTGACGGGCGGTCAGTCCGACCCAGGCCATCCCCGGGGTATGTCCCCACAGCGCCAGCGGGACGACGGCGTAGACGAACGAGAAGACCGCCAGGAAGAGCGCGATCGGCGGCGCGGTCGCGGTGCTCAGCGGAATCCGCAGCAGGCCGAGCCCAGCCAGCACGAGGACGATCAGGGCGAGGTGAAGGAGCAAGTCCGCACCCGCCGCCCGCAAACGGGCGATTGGTTTCGCCAGCGGCGGGCCGGAGTGGACGCGCGGCTCCTCGGCTGGGCGTGGGGCCGCGTCCACCCGCCGGCGCGCGGCGCGCTGCACCGGGCTGTCGTGCTCGGCGGGCCCTGGCGGGGCCGCGGCAGCCGGCGGGCGGCGGCGACGCGGCCGCGGCGAGTCGAGCGGCAGGTCGAACAACAGCGCCTGACCGGGCGACGGCTCGGGAGGCTGGGGCTGCGGGGTCTCGGCCAAGGATGCCTAGCGGGTCGCCAGGTATTTCACGTAGGTGCGGTAGAGAAGGTCCGGAGAGCGGTCGGCATAGGACTGGGCGAACAACGCGTGCCGCTTGAGCACCGCGTCTTCCGGCGCCAACTTCAGCGCCTCGGCGAGCTTGTCGGCCGCCGCCCCCGGGTCGCCGCGCTGCAGGTCCTTGACCCCCAGGTTGAAGTAGCCGTCGATCAGCAGGCGCCGCACGTCGCGGTCCAACGGGTTGGCTTCGTGCATGCGCCAGAGGGCGGGCAGCGCTCGCTCGATCTCGTCGCCGGTAATCAGTGCGATCTGTTCGCGAAGCGGCTCGAGACGGCGCCGTGCGTCGGCCAGCATCGCCGCCGCCTCGGGCGGCAGGGGCTGAATCTTGTCCAAACGCTCGAAGACGTCGCGCGCCCGCAGGTACTCGCCCTGGTCGTAGGACTCCTTGCCCTTGGCCAGCGCCTGGGCAAGCTTCTCCTCGGCAGCCGTGTCGACCACCGGCTTGGGCGCCAGCTCCGCTTCGAGCTCGGCGATCAGCGTCTGTGCCTCGTCGTACTGCGGAGCCTGGGGCGGCAGTCGTTTGAGCTGGGCGAGCGCGACGGCGGCTTTGCCTTCTTCCCGGAGCTTGCGGGCCCGCACCAGGGGATCGACGGCAGCCGGAGTCGGCGCCGCGACCTCGGGCTGCGCGTTGGGAAAGAAGCGAGCGCGATTCTGGAATACGTACCAGCCGCCGGCAGCCACGGCGAGCAACACCGGAATGCCGATGAAGTAGAACATCCGGCGCGCCGCGCGGCCCTTCTTGGCCGCGATGACGGGTCCCGCCGCCGCCGCCGCCGCCTTCTTGCGCTCCGCTCCCGGCTCGGGCGGCACCAGGATCTCTTCCTTGAGATCTCCCAGCTCACCGCTCCCGACTCCAGCCAACGCGGGCGAGGAGCCCGAGCTGGCGCCCTCCCCACGCTTGGGTGCTGCCGGCTTCAGGCCGGCCTCGAGCTGCTGGACGTACTCCTTGGCTGCCAGGTGGCCCGGCGACAGCTCGAGGATCTGGCGGAAGGCGGTCAACGCCTGGTCGTAGGCTCCGGTCTCGAGGTGGCCGACGGCGCCCTGAAACGACTCTTCCACCCGGCGTTCGAGCTCGGCCTTCATCCGGCGCGCCTGCTCGATGCGTTGCGATGCCTCGTCGTTGTCGATGTCGATTAGAAAGATACGCGACCAGGCGTCGATCGCTGCCTGGAAGTCGTTGCGCGCAAAGGACCGTTGCCCCTCGTCGAGCAGCTCGCTGATGCGCGGATCGCCACCGTAGGTGTCGCCGGACGGGCCGCCCGGCGCATCGGCCAGCGAGAGACTTGGCATCGCCGACAGCCCCGGGTCCTCGATCTCGAGCTCGCCGTTGGCGCCGAACGCGCGGCCGCCGCCAGCGATGCGGGCGATGCCGGGATGGTCGGGGTCGAGCGAGCGCGCCTTGTCGAGCAGGCGACCGACCTCGGCCTGGTCCCCGCGCTCGGCCGCCTGCTCGGCTTGCGTCAAGAACTGGCGCACGAAGGGCTCGCCCTCGAGCAGGCCCTGGGCCTGCGACATCAGCTCGCGCAGCGCCGGGTCGGCCATCACCGCCGCCTCGTTGGCCACGGCCAAGTCGTGCAGGTCCTGCAGGCGACGACTCGCGAATAAACGCTCGAGCTGGGGGCGCAGCCCCGCCGCCTCGGCGTCCGCGTCGCCCAGCGAGGCGAAAGAGAAGTCGTCGTCGAGCGGCGGCAGGTCCCCGAACCCGATATCGCCAGCGCCGATGCTGTCGTCGTCGCCCAGCAGCCGATCGCCGGTGCCCCAGTCTGGCACCGGCTCGAGGGCCGCGCGCAGATCGTCGACGCCAATTGGGCCTTCGGCGGCGGACAGTCGCTCCCGGAGCGTTCGGGCTAGCGCGAACTCGGGGTCGAGCCCGCTGATGAAGTCACAGCCGAGCATCGCCTCCTGACGCTTGCCGGCCTCGGCGAGCTCGAGGGCCTGCAGGAAGGTGTTGCGCAACCGCTCCTGAACGTCAGCGGAGAGGGCGTTGTTGCCGGGGTAGATCATCGGCGGGATAGTCCCTTGTTTGGCAGCATGGTAGCAAAAGCGTACCAGGGGGCGCGCCGGCCACCCGCGGGATCAGGCACTCCCGGCCACCGACCGGGCAGCGATGGCGGCAGCGAGGCGTGCCGGAATCCCGGCGAACGAGCCCGACGACATGCAGACGACCACGTCGCCGGCCCGCGCCTCTGCGAGGGCGGTCGAAAAGAGGCTCTCATCGGTCGCCGCGGCGGTCGCCGGCACGCCCCGCGCCGCGAGCTCGGCGGTGAGGCGCTCGAGGTCGAGTCGGTCCTCGGCCGCCAGACGGCCGGCGTGAAAGATCGGCGCGAAGACGACACGGTCGGCACGGGCGAAGGCGGCGACATAGCTGGCGAAGAAGAAGCTGCGCCCGGCGGTGAGGCTGCGGGGCTCGAACAGCACCACCAGGCGCCGGCCGCGGTAGCGACGCCGGATGCCGTCGAGGGTGGTCGCCACCGCCGTCGGATGATGGGCGAAGTCGTCGACCACGACGACGTCGCCGGCACAACCGACCTCCTCGAGGCGTCGACGCACCCCCTCGAAGCTGGCGATCGCCTGCAGCACCGCGGCGGCCGGCAGGGCGTCGAGGCGGGCCATGGTCCAGACGGCAAGCGCATTGGCCAGGTTGTGACGGCCCGCGAGCGGCACCACGAGCTCGACTTCGCCGCCCAGTGGATCGGGCACCCGCGCCCGGCTGCCGTGTTCGTCCTCGACGACAGCGCCACGCGGGCCGATCTCGATCGTGGGCTCGCTTCCAGGCGCGAGGCCATAGAAGCGCACCGGACACGCCGCGCGCGCCGCGAGATCGCGGATCTCCGGACTGTCGCCGCAGGCCACCAGAACGCCGTGCGGCGGCAGCTGGTCGATCAGCGCCGCGTAAGCCTCGCGCAGCTTCTCGGGTGACGGATAGAGGTCCGCGTGGTCGTACTCGACACTGGTCAGGATCAGGGAGTGCGGCCGGTAGTGGAGGAACTTCGGCCCGCGGTCGAAATAGGCGGCGTTGTACTCGTCGCCCTCGACGATGAAGCGGGGGCCGCTCCCGCGGCGGAAGCTCTGGGGGAAGTTGCGCGGCACGCCGCCGATGAGAAACCCGGGGTCGCCTCCGGCCGCGGCGTAGACCCAGGCGGCGAGCGCCGTCGTGGTGGTCTTGCCATGCGTCCCGGCGACCACCAGGGGTCGACGGTCGGCGAGGAAGAACCGGGCGAGCGCCTCGGGCATCGACAGCCGCGGGAGGCCGAGTCGCTCGACCTCCTGGGCCTCGACGTTGGTCCGCGCAACGGCGTTGCCGACCACCACCAGATCGGGCCGCGGCTCGAGGTGCGCAGGGTCGTAGCCCTCCGCCGGCACGATCCCTGCCGCCGCGAGCAGGGTGCTCATCGGCGGGTACAGAGGACCGTCGGCGCCACGGACGCGGTGGCCCTGCTCTTGCAGAAGGCAGGCGAGGGGTGCCATGCCGGTGCCCCCGATCGCGATAAGGTAGATGTCCAACGGAGGCACGGCCGGAGTTTTTGAGGTCGAGTGCTGTGCAGCTTAGCACGGTCTGACCTTTGGCTCCGGCAGTCCCGATGGCCACTCCCAGTGACGCCGGCATCGCGCCATGGGCAAGTCGCCAGCCCTCTCAACCCTCTCCCGGAGACCCGCATGACGAAGTCGACCCGCCGCCTCGGCCTCGCCGTTTTGGCACTCACCAGCGCCCTGCTGCCGGCGCTTGCCGAAACCACGCAGAGCCCGGCGCCAGCCAGCAACGCACCCGCTCCCAAGGCGGTTTTCGTCGAGACCACCTTCGATGCCGGCCTCGCCATCAAGGGCGACGTCATCAAGCACACCTTCGAGGTGCGCAACGAGGGCAACAAGGCGCTGTCGATCATCGAGGTGCAACCGGCCTGCGGCTGCACCGTCGTCGACTTCGACAAGACCGTGCCGCCGGGCGGCACCGGCAAAATCCACGTTTCGGTGGACACCGCCAACTTCGGCGGCCCGACTGTCAAGTCGGTCGGCGTCCTGACCGACGACCCGGCCGCCGCCCAGACGCTGCTCAACGTCAAGTGCGAGATTCGGCCGCATCTGCGGATGAACCCGGGCTACGTCCGCTACATCACGGTGCAGGGCGAGAAGCCAGGCGACGTGCCGCAGTACATCTGGGCGGTCGACAGGTTTGCGGACTTCGCCATCACCAACGTCGAGTCGCCCTTCGACTTCCTGACCGTGAGCTTCCGCGAGGCCAACGCCGAAGAGCGGGCCGAGCAGCTGGTGAAGGACGACACCATCGCCGGGCGTTTGTGGCGCGTCGACACCGTGTTGGCCACGGACGCGTCGGTTGGCGCCCTCACCGACTACGTCCGCATCACCACCAACCACCCGCAGCAGAAGGTCATCACCATCCCCATCTCGGGCTTCGTCCGGCCGACCATCGCCGCCACCCCGTCGGTCCTCGACCTCGGTCAGCGTAGCGTGAGCGAGACCTACCGCGTCGCCATCTTCCTGCGCAACTTCGCCACCGAGGACATCAAGGTCACGTCCGCCAAGGTCGACGTGGCGGGGGTGACGGTCGAGCTGGCGCCGATCGCCGAGGGCCGCAGCTACAACCTGATCGTCAACGTCACGCCCGCGATCGCCAAGGGCCGGCTCGCTGGCAACATCACGCTGACCACCGACTCACCCAAGGTGCCGTCCCTGGTGGTGCCGCTCCAGGGCCTGATCGAGTAGGCGACGAGGTGCTCTGGGGCCGGCTCAGCTCGGTCGGCCCCAGAGACCCTTTTCATCCTTCGGCGCAGCCGGCGTCCGTCGGCCGCGCGCCTGTACCGCCGCCACCTCGGCCAGGGTCGGCGCCAGCACCCGCGACTGCACCGCCGCCAGCTCGCCGAGCCCGCCGAGCGCGAGGTCGAGCATCGCGTCGAGCTCGCCACGACGGAAGCGGCGCCCCTCGCCCGTGCCCTGCAGCTCCACCAGCTCGCCGTCCGGAGTACCCACGACGTTGAGGTCGACCTCGGCGGCGCTGTCCTCGCTGTAGTCGAGGTCGAGCAGCGGCACCCCGGACACCAGGCCCACCGACACCGCCGTCACCTGCGCGGCCAGCGGCCAGGCGGCCAAGTCCCCCGCCAGGAACCCGCGGGCGAGAGCCGCGACCACCGCCACGTAGGCGCCGGTGATGGCGGCGGTGCGGGTGCCGCCGTCGGCCTGCAGGACATCGCAGTCGATCGTCAACGTGCGATCGACGAGCGCCCGCAGGTCCACCGCCGCGCGCAGGCTGCGACCGATCAGACGCTGGATCTCCTGTGAGCGCGCCGCCGGCCGACCCTGCGTCACCTCGCGCGACGTCCGCTTCTCCGTCGCCCGCGGCAACATGGCGTACTCGGCGGTGAGCCAGCCCTTGCCGCTGTCGGCCAGCCAGTTGGGCACTCGCCGCTCCAAGGTTGCCGTGACGAGGACCCGCGTGTCGCCAAAGGCCACCAGGGCGGAACCCTCGGCAAACTTGTTGACGCCGAGCTCGATCGTCACCGGCCGCAGGGCGTCCGCGCGCCGGCCGCCCGCGCGCGCCAGCTTCTTGTCTTCCGTCATGCTCCGCCTCCAAGGTCCACCAGCTCGAGGGTCGTCTCTGCCCCCAGGATTTGCCGCGCCAGACGGCCAAAGCGGGCCGAGCTGTCCGTCACGCAGACGTGATGCTCAGGCGCCCGGTCGAGGCCAATCGCCAGATCGTAGGCCGCCAGGTCGGCTGCCACGCGCGCCGCCACGGCCTCGGCGGAGTCGACCAACGCAACGTCCGAGCCCACCACCGCCGCCAGCGTCGCGCGGAGCAGCGGATAGTGGGTGCAGCCCAGAATCAGCGTGTCGACGCGCGCCGCCAACAGCGGCGCGAGATAGCGCTCGGCGACGAGCGCCGCCACCGGATCGTCCTGCCAGCCCTCTTCGACCAGCGGCACGAACAGTGGGCAGGGCTGGCTGTGGATCACCAGCTCGGGGCGCAGGGCGCGCAGCGCACGCGGGTAGGCGTCGGAGAGGACCGTCGCCTCGGTAGCGATGACGCCGACGCGGCCGGCCGAGCGCGCTGCGGCGAGCTCGGCGCCCGGCCCGATGACGCCCCAAACCGGGACGTCGATGTGGCCGACCAGGGCGTCGAGCGCAAGGGCCGACGCCGTGTTACAGGCGATGACCACCGCCTTGACGCCGCGTGACAGCAGCAGCTCGACATTGCGCTCGGTGTAGCGCACCACCGTCGCTGGCGACTTGGTGCCGTACGGCAGCCGGGCGGTGTCGCCGAGGTAGACGATGGCCTCCGCCGGCAGGGCACGGCGAAGGGCCGCGACGACCGTCAGGCCGCCGACGCCGGAGTCGAAGACGCCAATCGGGCGCGACGCGGCCGTCAAGGCGCCGCGCTCAGGGGTCGGATGCTATGGCGCGTGCTTTGGCCAGTGCTCAGACCGGTGCTCAGGAGGAAGCTCACGCCGCGGCGCTCATGGCGTGCGGGCCACCAGCGCGCCGTCACCGACGAAGGCCCGGGTGAGGTCGAGGTGCCCGGACAGCGTGTCTGGCTGCACGTCGTTCCAGAGGAGCGCAACCCGCCGGGCCTCCGGAACGTTGCGGGTGACAGTCTCGACCAGGCTGTAGACGGTCTGCAGCTCGCGCTGCGACCCGGAGGCCGGCGGCGGCGCACCGTCGAGGCTCGCGAGGTCGACGTAGGCAGTGCCGTCCGCCGCCAGGATCACCCCGGCGAGCGTCACGCCGGCAGGAAAGGGGGCCACCAACCCCTCGCCCTGGGGTCCGGCGAGGAGTGCGGTCACCACCGCTTCGGCCCGCGAGCGCGCCAGGGCTCCGGTCGCGAGCTCACGCCGCTCGCGGTAGAGCAGGCCACCCGCACCCGGGAAGTAGAGGTCGAAGCTCTCGATGTCGGTGGGATCCGCCGGTGACGTCGCCTGGGTGGTGAGCGGCGCCGTCGGTCCGGTCGGCCGGTCGCGGCCACGCTCCCGCCAATGGACGAGGAACGCGGCCGCCGCCGCCATCGCCACCAGGACGACGATCAACCACCCTCCCAGGCGCCGGCTCATGGCCGTCCTGGCGGCGGTGGAGATGTTGCCACCGCGGCACCCGCGGCATCGGCTTCGGCCGTCGGCTCGGCCGTCGCCACGGCCGGTGCCGCGACACCCGACAGCTCGGCACGATAGCGCTCGACCGCGCGCACCAGGGCGTCGACGAGGTCGCTGCGATAGGTCGGCGTGTTGAGCTTCGACTCCTCGTCGGCGTTGCTGATGAACCCGAGCTCGACCAGCACCGCCGGCATCGCGGCGCCCATCAGGACGCGAAACGGCGCCTGCTTGACGCCGCGGTCCCGCAGGTCGAGGGCCTGATTCAGCTCGCCCTGGATCATCGCCGCCAGGCGCTGGCTGGCAGCCAGGTGGTGGCTCTGGGCGAGGTCCCAGAGCATCAGCTGGAGATCGTAGAGGGGATCTCCTCCGACGTCCGCCGACGGGCCTATGCCGCCCGACCCGCCGGCGGTCTGGTTCTCGACCGCCGCCGAGCTGGCCGCCGCCGCGTCGCTCGCCTGCGGCGCGAGGAAGTAGGTCTCCGCTCCCCGCGCGCTTGCGCCGAGTGAGGAATTGAGGTGAATCGACATGAACAGGTCGGCCTTGTTCTGGTTGGCGATCGCCGCCCGGGTGTCGAGCGGGAGGTCCGCGTCCTCACCCCGAGTGAGCACCGCGCGGACCCCGAGCCGCCGCTCGAGAGCCGCCTTGAGCGCTTGCGCGATGGTCAGCGTCAGCCCCTTCTCCGCCGTGCCCGCCGGGCCGATGGCGCCAGTCTCGCTGCCACCGTGACCCGGATCGATGACGATGGTCTGGATACCGGGCGTCGGCCGCTGCGGTCGCAGCTCTGGCGTCGCCGTGGCCGGCGTCGCCCGGTAGAGCTCGAAGACCAGTCGGAAGGGCCGGCGCAGGGTGTAGTGATCGGCGCTGACGTCGGCGAGAGTGCGCAGAATCACCCGTTCCGGGGTGACCTCGATCCCGCGCAGCAGCGGGTCCTCGACGGCGGGTGGCGCGGTCGCACGCACGCGGTCGCCGGTGAACACGACATCCACCCGCCCCGACTCCTGGCTGACGCGAAAGCGGGGCGGCTGCGGGAACTGCAGAACGACGGTGGTGATGCCCTGCAGGTGTACGACGTCGACCGCCAGCGGGAGCTCGCGGCCGACGGCGCGGGCAGCCGACAGATGGAGGGCTGCTGGCTGCCAGGCAAGCTCGTAGCCGAGCAGCTCGCCGTAGGTGTGTTGCAGCAGGTCGAGCGGCACCAGCACCCCGGCATCGCTGGCGCGGGACGGCTGCGACAGCATGATGATGTCCTCACCCACCGTCATCGCAGCGCTGCCCGCTCCGAAGACCGCCGAGGTGCCCTCGAGAATCATCGTGAAGCTCTGGCCGAGGGCGTCCGGCACCAGCTCGCCGCCCAAGGCGGTAACCACCGTCGCCACCGCGAACAGCGGCCCGAGCTCGGTCAGCGCCACCGGCATGGGCAGCTCCTGACCACCCGCAACGAGGACGCCCGGCTGCGTGGCGAGCGGCAGCAGCGGCGCGTCTTCCGGCGCCTCCTGCGCGAGCGCCCCCCCTGCCAGGACGCCCCCTAGGACGCCACCCGCCAGGAGCGCTAAGATCGTCCCGACGAATCCTGCTCGGATCAAGGAGTGGGGCCGCGCGTTCACGACGGTCGAGGATAGCAGTCGAGGAGGGGACGATGGAGATCCGGCAGTTCCGGGTGGTCATCCGGGCGCGCAACTTCGAGGCCACATGCCGCTTCTACGGCGAGGTGCTCACCTTGTCGCGGCTGCAGAATTGGGACCGCGAGGATGGTCGCGGTGCCCTCTACCAGGCCGGCTCGGGCGTCATCGAGATCCTCGGCCGCTCCCACGACAACAGCGGCGCGGGCCGCGACGAGACCTTCGACTACCAGGGACCCAAACACAAGCTGACCCTCACCTTCGTCGTTCCCAACGCCCAGAAGGCTTACGAGGACATGCACTTCCGCGACCCCAGCATCCGCGGCGGCCTGCGCAAGGACCCCGACGGCACGCTGGTGTTCGAGACCCGCGACCCCGACGGCGTCAACCTGATCTTCCGCCAGGGCTGAGATCTCTGCGGAGGACCGGTTAACGGCGGCGGCGGGCTCATTTCGTGGCCCAGGCCGCGAAGCCGTTGCCCCCGGGCGGGCAGCTATGTTAATTTCTGCCCGTCTTTGCCGCGCAAGCGGCTCTGGCGCATTCGTCTAGGGGTCCAGGACGTCGCCCTCTCACGGCGGTAACACGGGTTCGAATCCCGTATGCGCTACCATCCTCTCACTCCCTTCGGTCGTTCGAGTCTGCCAGCGCATGCGTGATTTCGGTCACGCGGGCGCAGCGCTATGCGCTGGCGCCGGCGAGTACGAATCTAGCTCGCAGCGACACGCGGGCCTGAGCCCGCCCGTTGCCTTGCAAAGGCGCTTCGCCGCCACTCTGCACCTCTGCCGTGCCCCCGCGGAACACTCCGCAGCCGCAAACAACCCGAACGATCGGCATGTCCTCATGGCCTACCGGCTTGCCACTCTCGCGTCAGTCATCTTCACCATTGCGCTGGCGCTCGCCTTCGCCCAGCCGGCGGCTGGCCTCACCCCGGTGCCGGACTTCGGCAGCAACCCCGGGAACCTCCTCATGTACGAGCATGCGCCACCTGGCCTGCCTGCTGACGCACCGCTGGTCGTGGTGCTGCATGGCTGCCTGCAGGATGCGGCCGTCATGGAGGGCACGGGCTGGACGGCACTGGCCGATGCCTGGAGGTTCTACCTCGTCTACGCGCAGCAGCAGTCGACCAACAACCCTGCCAGCTGCTTCAATTTTTTCGAGCCCGGCGACCAGGCCCGCGGGGCGGGTGAGCCGCTGTCGATCAAACAGATGGTCGACCGCATGCTGGCCGATCACGCGATCGACAGTCGGCGGGTCTTCGTAGTCGGCTTCTCGGCCGGCGGCGCCATGGCGGCCGTGATGGCGGCCACCTACCCGGATGTCTTCGCTGGCGCCGCGGTGCTGGCAGGTCTCCCCTACCAGTGCGCCACCAACGCGGCAGACGCCTTCGCGTGTATGAAGCCCGGCCGTGACAAGACGCCCCAGCAGTGGGGTGACCTCGTGCGGGCTGCCCATCCGACCTTCGCCGGAGCCTACCCGCGCTTGAGCATCTGGACCGGGACTGCGGACAGCACCGTCGTGCCCTCCAATGCGGCCGAGCTCGTCGAGCAGTGGACACAGGTTCACCAGTCCGATCAGGTCGCCGACCTGGCGGACACCGTTGACGGCTACCCGCACCGAACGTATCGCGACCAGGCCGGCGTCCCGGTAGTGGAAACCTACGAGATCACCGACATGGGACACGCGGTAGGCATCGATCCGCAGTTCAGCTATCGGACCGTTGGCCGGACCGTTGGCCAACCCGCTGGCACCTGCGGTACCGCTGGCCCCTACATGCTCGACCGCGACATCTGCTCGGCCTACCGGATCGCCGGCGCCTTTGGCCTCGATCCGACCGCCAGACCCACCGTCGCCGCTGCCGTCCGCTGAAGGGCTCCCGACACCTTGGCCGTCAAAGGCTCGTCGGCAGCCTGAGGGCTGGCCGTGAGTCGCAGGCCACGCCCAGGCGAGCCACGGAGAGCGTCGACCAGGGCGTCGATCACCGGCGAACGACCCTGGCCCGGCGCCAGCACGGCGCGCAGCGCAACGCCCCGAAGAGCCGCCTCCAATCGCAACTCGACGAGCACGCCGTCGCGCAGCTCGGCTTCGACGGCGTGCTCGGGCAACAGGCCGACTGCCGGGCCGCCGGCCAGAATCCCGCGCTTGACGCCTTCGATCGTGCCCATCGCCTGCGTGCGCGGGGCCGGAACCCCGGCCGCTTCGAAGAGCTGCCGCAGGGCCTGATGGTAGCTGCCACCCGCGTCGCACATGTGGACGACGCAGCCGCGCAGATCCTGGGCTGAAACAGGACAGATCGCAGCCGCCCGCATCGGCGCTTGCAGCAGAAGGAGCCGGGCCCGCGCCAGGAGCTCGCCGGGCTCGGGGGCATCCTCTGGCTCGAGGACCAGGCCCAGGTCGCTGTCCCCCGACGCAACCCGCTGGCGGATTTCGGCGCAGTTGCCCGTCTCGACCTCGACCCGCACGGCGGGCCAGCGTTCGCGCAGGACGGCGAGACGCGAGGGGAGCACGTAAGCACCGATCGATTCGACCGCCGAAACCACGATGGTGGCACGTACGGCTCGGGACGTCTCGACGAGCGCCGAGGCGAGCTCGCCCGTCAGCGCGGAGATGCGGCGCGCATAGGCGAGCAACACCTCGCCGGCCGGCGTGAGCGCCACGCCCTTGGACTTACGGAAGACCTCGACGCCCAGGGTCCGCTCGAGCGCACCGAGGGTCTCGGAAACCGTCGACTGCGCGCTGCCGAGCGCGCGCGCCGCACCGCTGTGGGTGCCCGCATCGACCACGGCCACGAGGACGCGCAGGTGCCGTAGCTCCAGCCCGGTCCGCATAGCCCGACCCTACCATCGGCATCGCCGATGGTAGGGATCGGCGTTTTGGTGGCGTGAGGTCGGTTCCTTACGGTGGAGTCATGAGCTCAGCCCTCCTCGCCTCCGTCGTCGCGACGGCGCTCTCTTGCGCCACCCACGCTGCCCCGCCCTCCCCATCGCCGAAGGGCGTGGCGCTTGCCGACATCGATCGCGCGGCGGACCCCTGCGTCGACTTCTACGCGTTCGCCAACGGCGCCTGGCGCGCCGCCAACCCGATCCCAGCCGGTAGCGAGCGCTGGAGTCGGCGACTCGCCGCTCGTGCAGCCAACCGCCAACAACTCATCGCCCTGCTCGAAGGCCTCGCGGCGCAACAGGGCCTTCCCCATGGCAGCGTCGAGCAGCAGCTCGGCGACCACTTCGCGGCGTGCATGGACGTAGCGGCGATCGAGGCTCAGGGCCTGTCGCCGCTGGCGCCCCTGCTCGCCGACATCGCCAGCGTCCGGGACGTAGCCGGCGTGACGCGCACCATCCGCCGACTCCACGAGCTGGCGGTGCCGGCACCGTTCGCCCTGACCACGGCCGCGGACTACCGCGATCCAGGGCGCCTCGTCGTCAACATCACGGCGGGCGCTCTCGGGCTGCCTGATCGCGACACGTATCTGGCCGCCGACAGGCCGTCTGAGCTGGCGCGCGAGACCTACGGCGGTCACGTCGCCAAGCTCCTTGCCATGGCCGGGATGGACGCCGCAGCCGCGAACCAGGCCGCCGTGGACGTCCTCGCCCTCGAAACGCGCCTGGCCGCGGCGAGCTTGCCCTCTGCGACAGCCGCCGATCCGGCGGCGACGTCGCACCGGCACACGTTCGCCGAGCTCCGCAAGCTCGCGCCGCGTCTCGACTGGCAACGCTACTTCGCGGAGGCCGAGCTGCCGAGCAGCGATGACGCCGAGCTCAACGTGGCGGAGCCCGCATTCCTCGCGCATCTCGACCGCGAGCTCGGGGCGACGCCCGTCGCGGTGTGGAAGGCGTACCTGACGCTCCATCTCCTCGAGGCGGCGTCGCCCTGGCTGGGGAGGCCCTTCGCCGACGAATCGTTCGCGTTCAAGGAAAGGTATCTGGGTGGGGCCACGGAGCAAGAGCCGCGCGCAGCCCGCTGTCTCGCCTCGACCGAAGCCCTCCTTGGCGAGCCCCTCGGGCGCAAGTATGCCGCGCACTTCTTCCCTCCCGCAGCCAAGGCCAAGGTTCAGGAGATGGTGCGCGGCCTGCGCGCGGTGCTCGAGGACGAGGTCCGCAAGCTGTCCTGGATGGCTCCCGCGACGCGGCAGCAGGCGCTCGCCAAGCTGGCGGCGTACGACGTCAAAGTCGGTTATCCCGACACGTGGACGGACCATTCCGGCCTCGAGATCCGGCGGGGCGCGTTCTGGGCCAACGTCGCCGCGGCCCGTCGCTTCGGCGTGGACGCCAGTCGGCGGCGGGCCGGTCAGCGGGTGAGCCGCGATATCTGGCAACTGCCGCCGTCCTCACCTGATGCCTACATCGACGTCCAGCTCAACCAGATGGTGCTGCCGGCCGGCTTTCTGCAGGCGCCGGCATTCGACTTGGCCGCGACCGACGCGGTGAACTATGGGGCGATCGGTAGCGGTGTCGCGCACGACCTCACCCACTCCATCGACCCCCTTGGCGCGGACTTCGACGCCACCGGCGAACCGCGCAACTGGTGGACCGACAGCGACCGGGAGGCCTTTCAGAAGCTCGGCCGGTGCGTCGTGGACCAGTACGACGGCTACCCTATCGAGCCCGCGCAGGCCAGCGATCCCGCCGTCCATCTCGACGGCAAACGGGTCGTGGGCGAGGCCATCGGGGACCTCGCCGGCGTGCGCGTCGCGTATCTGGCGCTCCAACGTTCGCTCGCGCTGCACCCGCAGCCCAGCATCGACGGCTTCAGTCCCGCGCAGCAGTTCTTCATCGCCTGGGGCCAGTACCGAGGGGCTGCAGAGAGCTCGCAGATGCAGCTCGAGATGCTCACCAGCGATTCGCACCCGACCGCCAAGTACCGCGTGATCGGCCCTCTCGCGAGCTCGCCGGAGCTCCAACGCGCGTTCGCTTGCCGGGCGGGGTCGGCGATGGCACCCGAGGCAGAGCGCTGCCAGGTGTGGTGACCGCGGGCCGCGCCTCACGGCCCCAAGGTCACGGTCGGGCCGCAACCTGCGAGCCAGACGAGTTGGCAACCGACCGGTCGACGTCGTCCGAGCCGTGGTTCGCCGCCCCGGCATTCGGCGGGGGCGCCGTGGCGCAACCCGCGGCCAGAGCCAGCGTCACGTGGGACAGGAAGCTGCGAGCGCCAGTGGATCGCCGGTCGTCTGGCGAGGTGGGAAGGTCGGCGGAGATGTCCATGCCGACAAGACGTGTCTCGGACTGGCGGCGGTTACGTCGGATTGAGGATGGTGCGCCGCGACCGGCCTGGCGCGCTAGAGCGGCGCCGGCGTGCTCGCGTCCGACCTGTCGGCGTAGCCGCGCAGCGCCTCGATCAGGGTGGCGGCGATCGCCAGCACCACCGGGCCAATGAAGATGCCGAGCAGGCCGAATGCGGCGAGGCCACCGAAGACGCCGAGGAAGACGATGAGCGTGGTCAGCTCCTCGGCACCGCGCACGAGCAGCGGCCGCAGGACGGCGTCGACCAGCAGGGTGGTGACGAGGAAGCCCCAGGCGAAGAGAAAGATGCCGCTCCCCTCGCGTCCGTCGACCCACAGCCAGATCGCGCCGGGAATCCACACCAACGCTGTGCCGCCCACCGGCAGCAGCGACACCGCGGCAGTCACCACGCCGGCGAGGATCGGCGACGGCAGCCCGGCGATGAGCCAACCGATCGCCCCGAGGGCGCCCTGCGCCAAGGCGCAGAGCAGCGAGCCACGGAACATCGCCACCAGCATCTTCTCGAGCGAACGGCTCATCTGCTGGCGGCGCTCGGCGTCGGTGGGGAGGAGCTCGAGCGTCGCGCGGGCCATCTCCTGCCCGTCGCGGAAGAAGAAGAACAGCAGAAAGATCACCAGGAGCACCGTGACCAGCGCGTCGAGGACGCCGATCGCCAGCTTGCCACTGAGCCCGCCGGCCACCGACGACGCGCGGTTGACGAGGTTCGAGGCCAGGGTCTGCAGGTCGCCCTCGGAGATGCCGCTCCACACGCGCAGGTCATGGAGCCAGCTGGCGACCGCCGGCAGGGCAACGAAGTCCGACAGCGAGCGCACGTGCTCGGCGCTCAGCCTGTTGGCGAGCGCCGTGGCAAGGTCGATGGTCTGACCGGCCAGGACGCCGACGAAGAGCACGATCGGGGCCAGCACCAGCCCGGCAACGGCGACCGTCAGCAGCGCGGCAGCCAGGTTGCGACGTCCCGGCAGCCGGCCCTCGACGTAGCGCCAGGGGCGCTGGAAGGCGGCGGCGAGCACGATCGCCCAGGCGATGGCGGCAAGGAACGGCGCCAGGACCCGATAGCAGAGGAAGCCCACGCCCAACACCGCCAGCAGCGTGAAGGTGACGGCATAGATGCGCGCGTTGTCGGCAGGCTTCAAGGGAGTCTCCGCCGCCTATTGTCGGTCATCTGGTCGCCGCGTGCGGGCGTGGCGCAGGATCAGGGCGTGGCTGCGCTCCAGCGCCCGACGGTCGCCGTCTCGAAGTCGTCGCGGAAGAGCTCGAGGGCGTGCAGGCGAGCGAGGTCCAACGACCAGAGCTCGAAGCCGTGCGCGGCGTCGGTTGCGAGGAAATACAGCCGACCACCGGCGCGTGTGAACGCCATGGGGCTGCTCGCCGCAACTCCTGGCGCCAAGTCCTGGAGTTGCATGGTGCCCACTGGCGTGCCGTCGGTGCGCCACAGCTCGAGGCCATGGACGCCGTCCGTAGCAGCGAACACGACGACGCCGTCGACTACGGTGAGGCGCTGCGGCTGGCCCGATTCGGGGCCGGGCCAGAGGTCGCGCAGAAGGAATGTGCCTTCCTCCGTGCCGTCGCTCGCCCAGAGCTCACGGCCGTGGAGGCCGTCGTCCGCGGAAAACAGCACGCGATCGCCGAGGGCGGTCAACCAGCGCGGATCGGCTCCCAACGGCCCGAGCTGCAGGTCTCGGACCTGCAGGGTGCCACTGACCGTGCCGTCACTGCGCCAGAGCTCGTAGCCGTCGGCGCTGTCGGTTGCTGGGAAGTACAGCCGACCGGACACCCCGACGGCCCGGGCGCCATAGGCTTGCTGCCACGGGCTCGACAATGCGGAGGCGGTCCCCGGCGCCAGCTCCGCCAGCGGGCTCGTACCTTCCGGAGTACCGTCGGTGCGCCAAAGCTCGCGCCCAGTCGCCAGCGTCTCGGCGCTGAAGAGTGCCCAGTCGCCAGCCACGCCCAACATCTCCGGAAGGGAGTGGCCAGCGCCCGGCTCGATGTCAGCGAGCGGATAGGGCGTGTCGGCGGTGAGGTCCATGGCCCAGGGCTCGGAACCTGCGCTCCCTTCGGCCCGGAACAGGAGGTGGTCGCCGAAGCGCAGCAAGCCAAAGGCGCCGACACAGCCACACGGCAGCGCCGCGGTGCCCGCGAGCGAGCCGTCTGTCCGGGCGAGTGTGCCGTCGGCCGAGTAGACCAGCTCGTCACCGAAACGCACTGCCGAATCGATCCAACCTCCAGGTGACGTCGTCAGCTCGAAGGTGCCCGGGACGGTGCCGTCGCTGGCGCCGACGTGGGTCGTCCAGGTGTTGGTCTCCGAGACGTACGTCGTGTAGCTAAAAAGGCTACGGTCGGCCAGTGGGACGAACCTCCGTGGGTTCGACCCGTTCGGGAGGTCGACATCCACTTCTTCATCAAGGTCCGCGAGCAGGTTGGTCTCGCCGCTCGCTGCGGAGCTCCAGAGCTCGGCCCCGGTGGCGCCAGAGTCGGCGGCGAACAAGATCTTGGTGCCGGCGATACCGAGGTCGCCGCCAGGCCAGGGTTCCTCGGCCACCCGGCTCGTTACTGCGGAGCCACCCGGGTTGACGATCGCTACCCGCGAGGTTCCGGCTGGGGTACCGTCGGTCGACCAGAGCTCGTTGGTCCGCAACCGCGGGAACAGACGGAAGAGCAGGCGCTCGCCGACCACGCTCGGCCGGTCGAAGCCCCCCCCGATAATGTTGACGGAGCCGTTCTCGGGATCGTCCGGCCCTGCACCAACGCTCGCGTCAACGAGCAACTGCGTACCGGCCTCGGTGCCGTCCGTCACCCATGGCTCGGCGCCATGCACGCCGTCATTCGCCACGAAGTAGGCCCGGCTGCCGACGACGAAACACCCGGCGAACTCCCAGGGCACGAGGCCGCCGTTCGGGCCAGGTCTCACTTCCTTGACGAGAACGGTACCCTCCGGCGTTCCGTCCGTTCGCCAGAGCTCGGCTCCCGACGCGCTGTTGCCCGCGGCGAAGAGCGCGCCGCCCTGGAAGGCGGAGACGTACCAAAGGCCAACCGCGTTTTCGAGCCCAGGCCCCAAGTCGGTCAGCTGTTGCGTGCCCGCCACGGTTCCATCAGTGACCCACAGCTCTCGGCCATTCGTCGCGGTCGACGCGCCGAAATAGACCTTGCCAGAGGCGACCTGCAGGCGGACGGGCGAGGACGGCCCGCTACCGGGCGCGCCAGTCGACAATCGCAGCGTGCCCACGACCGTGCCGTCGCTAGCCCAGACCTCTTCGCCATGCGTCCCGTCGTCCGCCACGAAGATGACCTTGCCGTCGACGGCCACGAGATCCGCGCCGCCTCGAAACGGCAAGGTTGGCCAAAGCGAGCCGCCCACACCAGGCTGAAGGTCGACCAGCAGGTGGGTACCGGAGACCGTGCCGTCGGTGATCCATGGCTCGCGGCCATGCTCAGCGTCGGCAAACGAAAAGACGAACCCGGCGGTTGCCGAACCCAGACTGACGACGTCGTAGTCGTACGCATACGGATTGGCGCTGGCCAGGGTCAATGGGAAGGTACCTGCCGCGCTGCCGTCGCTACGCCAGAAGGCCCCACCGGACCCTGCTGCTAGGGCCGCGCTGAAATACAAGAGTCCGTTGCTCGCGGCCAAGCCCCAGGGGTTGCCCGACGTGGGGCCAGGCGCCAAGTCGGCTACCAGCTGGGTACCCGCCGCCGTGCCGTCCGTGCGCCAGAGCTCGGCGCCGCGAGCGCCGTCGTCGGCGTTGAAGTACACGGCTCCCGCGAGCAGCGCGAAGCCGCGTGGCCTCGAGTCGCAGGTGCCGGGGCAGATGTCGCGTAGCAAGCGCGAGCCGTCCGCCGTGCCATCGGAGACCCAGACCTCCCGGCCGTGGATGCCATCATCTAGATTCATCACCGCGAGACCGCCGAGCACGACGAAGTCCGTCATCCAGAGGTCGCCGATCCACGGTGGAGTCAATCTGGCCGCTTCCGGCGCCTGGATATCGGCCACCATCGCTGCCGGCTGAGCCATCGCGACGCCCGCGCCCAGCGTCGCCGCCAAGGCCAGAGCGAACCAGGCCGCTCCAGTCGACGAGCGCGGTGTCTCGGTCCTCACCTCATGAGAATAGTACCGAACGGCGGCGGAAGTCTGACGCCGACCGGAACACCTGCGTATGCACGCCGCGCGTATGCACGCCGCGCGTCGCACGCCGCGCAAGGCGTCGCGATCAGGCGGGTGTCACGCGTAACGCAGCCAGCGCCAGAGCTCCTGGAAGGTCGGCTTCTTGCCGTACATCAAGATGCCGATGCGGTAGATCCGCGAGCACAGCCAGACCATGAAGACGGTGAAGGCCAGGCAGAGCACGTAGGACAGCCCGACCTGCCAGAGCGGCGGCATCTTGACGACGATGCGCAGCATCATCAGGAGCGGCGTGAGCGGCGGAATCAGCGAGGCGACGACGGCGAGCGTGGAGTCGGGGTCGTTGATCACCGGCAGCGCCAGCATCGCCGGCACGGCGAAGATGAAGCCCATCGCCCCGGCCGCCTGCTGCGCCTCCTGGACGTTGTTGAAGGCCGCCCCGAGCGCCCCATAGAAGGTGGCGTAGAGGAAGAACCCGAGAACGAAGAAGAGCAGGAAGTTGACGATCACCGCCAGCGACAGGGTCGGCATGCCGCCGTCCGGCAGCCAGGCCATCGTTGCCACCACCCCGGGCGCGCTGATGATGGCGAACGAGCCGAGCCAGATGCCGAGCTGCGAGAGGCCGGCGCCGCCAATCCCGAGGAACTTGCCCATCATCAGCTCGAACGGCTGGACGGAGGAGACCAGCACCTCGACCACCCGCGAGCTCTTCTCCTCGAGGACGCCGTTCATCACCTGCTGGCCGTACATCAGCAGCGAGATGTAGAGGATGAAGAAGAGGAAGTAGGCGACCATCAGGCCGGCCATGCCGTTCTCGCCGCGGCTGCCGGTTTCGCTCACCTTGAGGGTGGTGATCTCCACACCCGCCGCCAGCTTGGCGATCTGGTCGGCGTCGAAGCCGGCGGCAGCAAATCGGGTTCGCCGCACGACCTCCGACAGGGAACGGTCGAGAATCTCCTGGGTCATGAAGTTCGACACGCTCTTGGCGTGGTACTCCACCTTGCCGGCGCCCGGGGAGTCGTCGGTCAAGAGGAGTGCCGGCGAGATCCACAGCCAGGAGTCGATCTCGCCGCCGAGGACGCGCTTGTCGAGCGCCGCGCGCTGCGCCTCGGCGTCGGTCTGGGGAGCGTCGACCGTGACCTGGAACTGCGTCGCCTTCTTTTCGACGGCCCGCTTCGAGAGGCTCTCGGCGAGCGCCGGCGCCACCTTGCCGGTCTCGTCGACGAGCACCAGGCGGTGATCGGACCGCGCCTTCGACAGCAGCAGCGACGGCAACACGAACATCGCGCCCATCAGCAGCGGCAGTGCCAGGGTGCCGATCCAGAAGCCTTTCGTGCGCACCCGCGCCAGGTACTCGCGCTTGGCGAGGATCAGAATGGTCTCAAGCCGCATCGCGCACCACCTTGATGAAGATCTCCTCGAGCGCGGGCTCGGAGGAGCGGAATTCGCGAACGTCGAGGAACGCGACGAGCTCGCGCAGGACCTGTGGCGCCGTGGCGCCGTCGGCCAGGAAGACCTTGAGGGCGTGCTCGCCCGGCAACACCTCGGCGACGCCGGGGACGCGGCCGATCCGGGTCAGGTCGCCGGTTGCGTCGAGCAGGTAGCAGTTGCCGCCGAAGCGGCGCTTGATGTCGCCGAGGCCGCCCTCGAGCACCACGCGGCCGCCCGAGATCAGGCAGATCTCGTCACAGATCTTCTCCGCCTGCTCCATGATGTGGGTCGAGAACAACAGCAGCTTGCCGCTGCCCTTGTACTCGGCGAAGACCTCCTTGAACAGCTGCTGGTTCACCGGGTCGAGGCCCGAGAACGGCTCGTCGAGGATCACCACGTCGGGGTCGTGGAGCAGGGTGCCGACGAGCTGCACCTTCTGTTGCATGCCCTTCGACAGCTCTTCGATCTTGGCGTTCTGCCATTTCTCGAGCTCGAGCCGCCCGAGCCAGCGCTTGATGCGCGGCCGCGAGTCGCCCGGTTTCAGGCCATGGAGCTCGCCGAGGAACACCAGGTGCTCGGTGACTCCCATCTTCTTGTACAGCCCGCGTTCCTCGGGCAGGTAGCCGACCCGGTCGAGGTCCCTGCGTTGGCGGGGCCGGCCGAAGAAATGCACCTCGCCCGAGTCGGGCGCGATGATGTCCATGATCATCCGGATGGTGGTCGTCTTGCCGGCACCGTTCGGGCCCAACAGGCCGAACACGGTGCCCGGCCGGCCGACGAACGACACACCGGCCACCGCCTGGTGGCCGTCGTATTGCTTGCGAACCTCGCGAACTTCGAGGGTAGGGGTCGTCATGCGCCTCCTGGAGGGGTTGTTACGACTTCTCTACGTAGGCCCCGTTGCCTTTGTTCTCGGGCCAGACGTGGCGGAAGCGTGACACATGACGCCCCCGTGGGGACGGACCGTCAGAGCTCGCAGCTCCGGCTTCGTAGTGGCTCGCTGGTCAATCATCCGGGCTAGACGTGGCCAGCGAGGGCCAGCGAAACCGTGCGCCCCGGTGCCAGAGTGGCCACCTCGTCCGCCGCCGCGGTGAAGCGGCGGTCGGTGGCGTTGCGCAGGCTCGCCCGCAGCTCAATCGCCGGCGACAGCGCCCAGCTGCCCCCGAGGTCGAGGGTCAGGTAGCCGGGTCGCACGGCCTCGCTCGGCCCCGGTTCATCGTCGCGGCCGAACATCGCCGCGCGCAAGTAGGCACCGGCCTGACTCCCCGCCCAGCGCACGGTCAGCCAGCCACCGGGGGCGGCGATGTCGTCGAGAGCGGTGTTGCCGTCGACGGCCTCGCCGCGAGCGCTTGCCAAGGCCAGCTCGAGCGCCAGCCCGGCCGCCAGGGGCAGCCGCCCCTCGAGCTCGACCCCGCGGATGTCGGCGGCGTCGCGATTGCGGAAGAAGAAGTTGTCGCCGACGCCGTAGCGCTCGATCAGGTCGTCGATGCGGTAGCTGTAGCCGTAGAGCGCGACGGCGGCACCCCCACGTGCCCAGCGGACGGCGAGGTCGAGCTGACGGCTGGTTTCCGGCGCGAGGTCCGGGTTGCCGGTGACGAAGCCGCGCCCGCTCGGACCGCGAAAGTAGCGGTCGGAGAGGGTCGGCGAGCGGAAGCCGCGCGCCACCTGCGCGGTGACCGACCACGACGACCACGGCTGCGCGGTGATCCCCACCTGGCCCGACCAGTCGCTGTCGCGCTCGCTGCGGTCGCCGTAGTAGCCGCCGCGGTTGCGGCTCTCGACGACGTCGGCGCGCAGGCCGGCCGCCAGGCTGAGGCGTGCGCCGAGGGGCTGTTCGTAGGTCACGAAGGCGCCGCTGTCGGTTCGACTGCCGTCCTCGATCGACGCCAGGCGGGTGACGCTGGTGACGGCATCGGCGGCGTTGTAGGCGGTCCGTGTGGCCACGGCCTCGAGGCCAAAGCGACGTACCACCTCACCGCCAAACCGCAGCCGCCCGAAGGTGCCGGCGCCGCCGACGCCGCGCGCCGCGACGACGCGGAGGGAGGCGTCGTTGGCGTCGACGTCGCTTTGATCCAGACGACGGGTGGTGGTCGGGTTCGGCTGGCGCTCGCGATCGAGAATCAGCCGGTAGCTGCCGAGGAAGGCGCCCGCTTCGAGGCTCTCCCAGTGGCCGCCGAGGGCTCGCCACACGTGCGCCGTGAAGCGATCGGAGTCCTCCTGAGGGTAGATCGAGCGGTTGACGTTCGAATCGGTCGCCGCCTTGCCGAGGTCGCGCACCCGCGCGAGGTCGAGGGCGAAGCGCAGCTGGGTCTGCCCCGCGCCACCCGCCCAGCGCACGCCGCCGCCGTGGTCACGCCAAGATGAGTTGGCGATCTCCTCGCCGTCGCCGCCCTCGTAGCCATCCGACTCCCGACCGAAGGCCACCGCCAGGAGACTGCCCGGCCCGACGGCTGCCGAGACCTGCACCCCGGCACTCGCCAGATCGCCGGCGCCGAGATCCTTGGCGACGTCGTAGCGCAGCGCGAAACGGCCAGGGTCGGGATCCGCGGTGCGCGCATCGACGACGCCGCCGAAGGCGTCCGACCCGTAAGCGACGCCTCCCGGGCCGCGAGCGATCTCGACCGCGGCGAGGCTGAACGGATCGAGGAACCCGGCCGACGCGCCGGCCCGCCGCTCGGCGGTGACGCGGGCACCGTCGACGAGGAGGAGGGTGCGCCCCTTGGGCAGGCCGCGCAAGGCGACCACCGAGTCGGCTCCCTCGCCGCCCTGTGAGGCGCCGGCGACGCCGGCCAGGGCGTCATAGAGGTGCTGCGGGCGGCGTTGCTCGAGATCCTCTCTCGACAAAACGACGGCGGCCGCCGCTACCGTCGTGTCGAGCGACGGCGCAAGACCGACGCCGACCGTGAGCTCCTCCTGGTACGTCGGCGCGAGGTTGACCACCAGCGCCTCGCCGCTCGTGAGGTCGGCAATGGCCACCGGGCTCCAGAGCTTGCCGGCTCCGTCGGTGGCAAGCAGGACGAACGGTGGGGCGGGATCGGGGAGGAGGCGGAAGTTGCCCTCGGCATCCGTCGTGGCGGCTCCCGGTCGACCGACGACGGTGACCGAGAAGCCGGCGGCAGGAGCCCCGGTGGGCAGGAGGAGCTGGCCGTCGAGGGCCAGGAGTGGTGACGAGGCGAGAGCCAGGCAGGCTACCAGAGCGGCAGCGGGCGGACGCAAGAGCATGCGGACATCTCCAATCGCCGCGGCGGCAAGGCGCCAGCGGCAGGATCAGCGAGCCAGAACGAGGAAGGAAGCGCCTACAAGCCGTCGCGACGGCCCGTTTCCCCCGGGGCCGACGGCAGCGTTGTGCTCCCACGTCGACGAATGAGCGGCGGTGCGGTCGTTCGACCGCGGCCGCTCATTCGTTCCAGCGGCCGATGAGGAGGCGAATGCTGTTGTCGGCGGGCGGTGCCGGCGGCGCCACGGGGGCCACGGTTGCGAGCGAGGCGTCACGAGGCGCCGGCTGCTCGGCCAGGGTCGAGGGCAGGGTGCGCTGCCTGCGCAGGGGCACGGCGGTGCTGCCGCGGCGCGCCTGGTATCGCCATCCGGGAGCCAGGTGCGGCGCCATCCGGATGCTCGCCCGCAGCTCCAGGCGGCGGCCTTGGCGGTCGCCAGTGACCCACGCCGTCACGGCGGGCTCGCCGTCGCGCGCCGCCTCGCCGGCGGCAAAGGTCCACTGCGGGGCGGCCGCAAGCGCTGGCGCGCCGGCTGCGATCGCGAAGCTCCCCGGCACCTCGACGCCCCGCTCCACCCGCTCGTCGCCGAACCGAAGCAGCAGGCGCGCCTCCGCGCTCGGCAGGGCCGGGACCAGCCAGCGTACGCGCCGGAGCGCCACGTCGAGGTGAGGTGTAATGCGCCAGGCCCAGGTCCGCCCGCCGTCGACCGAGAGGAACGCCTCCCACTCCTCGACACCGGCGAGTGCCTCCGGCGCGGTGGGCTCCCACGCCAGCTCGGCCATGCTTCCCGACGCCAGGGTCGCATGCACCGCCGGCGCGATCACACGGACCTGCAGGTCGGGAGAAGCTGGCGCGGCGCCGGTCAGACAGGCCACGAGCGGCAAGAGCGGCAAACCCCAGGACATCGGACGAGAGCCTAGCAGGACGTCGGTCGCCTGTTCGCCCCCTCGGACCCCGGCGCCGCCGGTGGGGGAGTACACTGCCGCGATGATGCTTCGTGCCAGGGTCCTGCGGCGCACGTCGGCGCTGGTGGTCGCGCTTGCTCTCGCCGGCCCGGCGATCGGCCGCCAGGCCCTCGCCCGCCAGGAGAGCCCGACGGTCGCGGTCGACGCCGCCATCGTCGCCGCCGTCGACGCCTTCGACGTCGAGGCGCTGCGGGCCCGCGGCGCGGCGGTGATGCCCGAGCTCGTCACCCTCTACCTCGCCCGCTCCGGTGACGCCGGCGGGCGGTCGCGGGTGGCAAGCGCCTTCTATCAGCTCGGCATCCCGTCGCCGCCGGCGGCGGCGGCGCTGCTCGCCGACGTCCAATCTCCCACCACCGACGAGGAGCTCAAGGTGGCGGCGCAGTACGCGCTGGGCCGCGTGTCGGACGATCCCGTCGTGGTCAAGGTCCTCCTCGACCAGATGCGACACGGCGCCACGTTCCACCTTCGTGACAAGGCCGCCTGCGCTCTCGCCTACGACCAGATCCACCTTGCCGAGCGACAGAAGGTCCTCCTCTTCCGGGGTCTCATCGGCGCCTTGGCCGACGAGCAGGCCGACGTGCGCCGCATCGCCATCCTGGCGCTGTCGATCCACACCGGCCAGACTCGCGGCTACGCCCCCGACGCCCCCCTGGAGGCGCGCCAGCAGGCGATCGAAGGCTGGCTGCGCTGGCTCGCCGAGTACCAGGCCAACCTGTGAGCTCTGTGACCGTCGGACGGTTGGCCGCCCTCGCCTTCGGCGGGCTGCTCGCCGCCGCCGGCAACGTCGCGGGACAGCATGCCGAGCGCGAGCCCGCCTCGCCCGTCCTCGTCGCCTACGGCTTCGAGGACGAGGTGCCGACCGGGCCCGACACCATCCGCGTCATCGCCAACGCCCGCGGCCGGGTGAGCATCAGCCACGACTTCGCCTACGCCGGCTATGCCGCGGTCGAGCTTACCGAGCAGCCCGGCGACCATGACTTTCCGGAGCTCCAGGGCTTCTTTCCGCTCACCAGGAGCGGCCACCTCGTGCTCCGCTTCGCCCTCCTGGTCGTCGATCCGCGCGAGGAGCTGAACATTGCGCTCGCCGGCCCCGGAGGCTTCGCCTTCGCCGAGGACGGCATCGCCTTCTGGCTGTCGACGCGCGACGGCTGGCTGTTTCACACCTCCGACAGCATCCCGAAGCGCCTGCTCGCCCTCGACCCCTTCACCTGGTATCGGGTCGACGCCGACCTCGACGTCGCCGCCGGTCGCTACGACCTCACCGTGACCCGAGAGCAGGAGATGCTGCCGCTGGTCGCCCTCCGTCGCCAGGCGAATGCCGGCAGTCGGCCGGGCTCGGCGGTCAACGTGCTCTCGTTCATCGGTGACAACGGCGACGACCTGTCGCGGGTCGCCTACTACGTCGACGAGGTCGTGCTGGCTCGGGAACGCCCGCTGTCGCTGTCTGGGTTCGTCGCGCCCGGTCGCCGGCGCTTCTTCGTCGACCTCCTCGAGCGGGGCGAGTCGGCACCCAAGGCGCTCGCGCGTTGCCTGCCCCTCGCCGACCTCGCCGATCTCGGCTACAACGCCGGAGCGCTCGAGCGGATCGAGGTCGCCGGCGGGCTGCCTGCCCTGTCGGCGCTCCTTGCCCGCGACCAGGCGGCCTTCGGCCCTGCACTGCGCAACGCGAGCGACCAGGCCACCTTGATCCGCGAGCTGGCGCCCCTGGTCGCCTACAACAGCGGTTGCGCCGACCTCGACCGGGGCACCTGGGCGGCCGCGGAGCGGATGTTCGAGACCGGCCTGCGCACGGCGCCGGCTGCCGTTGGCCTGCTGTTCGGACGCGGCCTGGCGCTCGCGGCGCTCGGCCGACCTGCCGCGCGCGAGATCCTCGACTCCCTGAGCGGCCGCGAGGGCGACCCGCGCTACGCCCTGCTCGCCGCCGCCGTGCTCGCGGGTGACGCCGATCCGGGGCAGGCGCTTGCCTGGCTGGACGGTCATCGCGCCGACGCGATCCAGGACGGCCGGGCGACGCCGGTGGCCGACGGCACCTACTTCCTGCTCCGCGCGGCCGACGAGCCACGGGCAGCGTACGACTTCGCCCGCGAGGTGATTGCAGCTCTGCCGGTCGGCAGCGAACAGCGCGGTCGCTGGCAGGAGCGCGCCGGCCTTGCCGCCTTTGCCCTCCGCGACCTCGACGCCGCCGAGGCCGCCTTCCAAGCCGCCGCGGTCGCCTACCAGCAGTCGCCTGACGCTCGCGCCGCCGGGCAGCGCCTGGCCCTCGCCCGCGCCGACCTCGCTTGGCTGCGCGGCGACCTCGCCGCCGAACGCGCGCTGCGCGAGGCGATCTACGGCCGATTGACGTCGGCTACCAATAGCCCGTAGCCACGCGGCGCGAGGGCCGTCGCCAGGTCGGCCACGGCGCCGGCGATGAGCCGGTCCGCCGCCGCCACCCGCTCGGCCGCCAGGGTCTCGGCATCCGCGAGGTAGGTCAAAGCCGCTGCCGTCGGCGCCCGCGGCAGAGAGCCGAGCATCCAGCTCACCTGGTCGAGCCTGCTCAGCGCGTCGTCGTCCTTGACGATGCCCTTGGTCCCCGGCGGCTGCCACAGGCCCTTCTCGACCTCGGCCAGCGCCTCGCGCACCTCACCGATGCGCTTGCCGAGCTCCTCGTTGCCGGGCGCCCGCGCCGCGAGACCGGCACCGCGTCGCGCCGCGTCGTCCTCCGCCGCCAGGCGACGCTCGACGGCGTCGAGGTCGGCGCGCACCCCGGCGATGCGTCGCACCGCTGCGGCCACGGCCTCCTGCGCCGTGGCGAGGCGAGCGAGCGCGGCGCTCCTCGCGGCCGCGGCATCCACCGGCGTGGCCAAGCGCGGGTCGGCGAGCACCTCGACCGGCACCGTCGCCTTGGCGTCACCGTAGAGCACGGTCAGCTGGTAGGTGCCGGGATCGACCTCGCCCTCGGTGTCGTCGCGATCCTCGGCCTCCCCCTCCGCCGGCGGTCGCGGGCGGTCATGGGCCGTCCGCCGCAGGTCCCAGGCAACGCGGTTCACGCCGCGGACGACGGGGGTCTTGAAGGTACGGACCAGCGTGCCAAGGGCATCGCGGACCTCGAGGGTGGCCTTGGGAGGCTTGCCGGCGGACGCGTCCTCGACCGTCCCGCGAAGCTCCGCAGTCTCGAGCTCGCCGCGCTCGGGATCGGCGAGGAGCGCCTGGCGGCGTTCGGCCTCGACGGTCGCGCGCTCGGCGGCCAGCCGCTCGCGCTCGGCCCGCTCGTCGTCCCACGGTAGCCCGTCGCCATGCAGCGAGAAGGTGACGAGGGCGCCGTAGGGGCGATTCTCGCCCTGAAAGGCGCCGTCGCCCGGCACCAGCTCGCCACGCGACGTGGCGCGCACCACCTGCTGGACAGGCGGCGGCGCAAAGAGGTGCAACGGCTCGCCGAGCGTCGCCGGCTGGAGCTTGCGGAGCGGGCGGATGTCGTCGAGCACGAACAGCGCCCGGCCGTGGGTCGCGAGGATCAGGTCGTTGTCGCGAGGGTGAATGGCGAGGTCCGAGACCGCAACCGTCGGCACGCCATGGCGCCACGGGAGCCAGCTCCTACCGCCGTCCTGGCTCCACCACAGGCCGAACTCGGTGCCGAGGAACAGCAGGTCGGGGTCGACGGCATCCTGGACGATGCTCAGGGCATACCCACGCAGCTCCGCTGTTGCCAGACTCTGCCAGGTCGCGCCGTAGTCGCGGGTGCGCAGGACGTAGGGCGCGAAGTCGGACCGGCGGTGGTTGTCGAGGACGACCAAGGCGCTCGCCGCGTCGACCGGCGACGGGTGGATGTGGGGGATCCAGGTGCCCGGCGGCACCAGCGCGCGCCGGCCGGCGCCGCTGCCGTCGAACCCGCCCTCGACGCTCGTCCAGGTGCCGCCGCCGTCACGGGTGACGTGCAGGCGGCCGTCGTCGGTGCCGACCCAGAGGACGCCCGCCGCCACCGGACTCGGCGCAATCGCCAGGATGGTGCCGTAGTTTTCGGCGGCAGTGACGTCGGTGGTGAGGCCACCGCTCGCAGCCTGATGCTGCCTCGTCGGGTCGTTCCGGGTGAGGTCGCCGCTCACGATCTCCCAGGTCTCGCCGCGGTCGTGCGAGCGGTGCACGAACTGGCTCCCGTAGTAGATGGTGCCGGCGGCGAACGGATCCTGGGCGAAGCCGGTATTCCAGTTGAAACGCAGGTCGACCGGCTTGCCCGCCGCGTCGCGCGGCGAGGGCGGCCGGATGATGCGCTGCTCGCCGGTCGCGAGGTCATAGCGCGCCAGCCAACCTCCTTGGCTCATGGCGTAGCCGCGGCGTGCGTCCTCGGGATCGGGCGAGGTGTCGAAGCCGTCGCCGTCGCCCACCATCTGCCAGTGGTGGGTGCGGATGCCGCCGCCCTCCCAGACACTGCTCGGGCCGCGCCAGGAGCCGTTGTCCTGGAGGCCGCCGTAGAGGTTGTAGGGTCGGTCGAGGTCGTAGCGCACATGGTAGAACTGGGCGAGCGGCAGCGTGCCGACGAACTGCCAGCTGCCGCCGTGGTCGCGGGAGATGGCCACACCGCCGTCGTTGCCGTCGACCATGGTGCGGGGGTCGAGCGGGTCGATCCACAGCGCGTGGTGGTCGCCGTGGGCCTGCGCCCAGGCGACGAGCGGTTCGAAGCTCCGGCCGCCGTCGCTGCTCGCCATCACCTGGTACTCGAGGCTGTAGAGCCGGTTCGGGTTCAGCGGGTCGACGCGCAGCTCGTTGAAGTAGAACGGTCGCGGCGCCACCTCGACCTTCTTGTTGACCGCCTCGAAGGTGCGCCCGCCGTCGTCCGAGCGCAGCAGCGCGCTCTCCTTGGCCTCGACCAGAGCGTAGACGACGCGCCCGTCGCTCGGCGCCACCGCCAGTCCGATACGGCCCAGCTCGCCCTTCGGCAGCCCGTCCTGCGGCGTGCGCTCCTGCCATGTGTCGCCACCGTCGAGGCTCACGTAGAGACCCGAGCCGGGGCCGCCGGAGCGAAAGAACCATGGCCAGCGACGAAACTCCCAGGTCGAGGCGAAGAGCTTCTGCGGATTGCCCGGGTCGATGGCGAGGTCGGCAGCGCCGGTGTAGCGGTCGATGTAGAGCACCTTCTGCCAGGTCCTGCCGCCGTCGCTGGTCTTGAAGACACCGCGCTCGTCCGAATCTCCCCACTCGGGTCCAAGGGCTGCCACCCAGGCGATGTCGGGGTCGGTCGGGTGGAGGACGATGCGGTGGATGCGCTCGGTCGCGGCGAGGCCCAGGTGCCGCCAGGTGCGACCACCGTCGAGCGAGCGGTAGACGCCGTTGCCGATCGACGCGCTGTTGCGGACGTTGCCCTCACCGGTGCCGACCCAAACGACGTCGCCGCGGGCGCCGCCGCGGGGCGGGTCGAAGACGGCGATGGCGCCGATCGCCGCTACCGGCTGGTCGTCGAAGATCGGCGCGAAGGTGACGCCGCCGTCGGTCGACTTCCAGACGCCGCCGGTGGCCGCCCCGACGTAGAGCGTCGCGGTGCCTGGTACGCCGGCGATAGCCGCCACCCGGCCGCTCATCGCCGCCGGCCCGATCGAGCGCGCCGCCAGGCCCGAGAGAAGTCGCGGGTCGAGCGAGGGCGGAGTCGAAGGCCGCGGCGCGGCGAGTGCGACGCTGGCGGCGAGGAGGAGGGCGAGGGT
>CXWL01001017.1_pt1 | contig 138942 bp, 131 predicted proteins | sample 590931 | NCBI WGS metagenome assembly CXWL01 (sample SAMEA3498368, study PRJEB10139) | groundwater metagenome | biome: water well; material: biofilm material | place: Germany | collected 2015-04-27
GCGAAGACCCCATCCTCGCCGGAAAGACCGTCGCGCAGCTCGTCAAGGGGCTGCAAAGCCAGAAGGTCATCGGCGACATCAAACACTATGCCCTCAACGATCAGGAGACCGGACGGAACATCGGCGACGTGAAGATGAGCCGGCGCGTCATGCGCGAGACCGATCTCCTGGCCTTCGAAATCGCCATCCTGGAGAGCCAGCCCGGCATGGTGATGTGCTCCTACAACAAGGTGAATGGAGACCGGGCCTGCGAGAACGACTACCTGCTCAATCAGCTCCTGAAGAAGACCTGGGGTTTCAAGGGCGCCGTGGTTTCTGACTGGAACGCGACACACAGCACGGCCAAAGCCGCCCTGGCCGGGTTGGACGCCGAGCAGCCCGGCGGGCCGGCTGAGCGAGCGCGCTTCGGCGATGCCCTCAAGAAAGCGGTGGACGCAGGCGAGGTACCGATGAGTCGCGTCGACGACATGGTGCACCGCATCCACGGCACGGCCTTCGCCGCGGGGGTTATAGACGACCCACCGCTCGGTCGCGTCGTGGATCCTTTCAAGGGCGCTTCGACTGCGCAGAGAGTCGCCGAGCAGAGTTCCGTGTTGCTGAAGAACGCGAACTCCCTGCTGCCGCTCGACGCCGCCCGCGTCAAGTCGATTGCGATCATTGGGTCGAAGGCCGACACGAGCGTCCTTTCAGGCGGAGGATCCGCGCAGGTCGATCCCCCCGGCGGCGGCCCGAGTCGCTTCGGTGGTCCCGCGGTCTGGTTCCCGAGTTCTCCGCTCAACGCCGTGCGGGCCAAGGCACCCAGGGCGAAGGTCGAGTACCACGACGGAGTCGACGTGAAGGCGGCCGCGGCCTTCGCGAAGGCCTCCGAGATTGCGATCGTCTTCGTCAACGAGTACACCACCGAAGGGCGCGACCTGCCCTCGCTGAACCTGTCGGGCGCGCAGAACGACCTGGTCAGCGCGGTCGCCGCGGCGAACCCGCGGACGATCGTGGTCCTCCAGACGGGAGGCCCGGCGGCGATGCCCTGGATCGACATCGTCGGCGCCGCGATCGAGATCTGGTACCCAGGGCTCAGGGGGGCCGAGGCGCTCGCGAACATCCTGTTCGGCGACGTGAACCCACAGGCCAAACTGCCGGCCACGTTCCCAAGGTCTGATGCCGATCTGCCTCACCCGGTGATCTTCGGCTCCGACCAGCGGCCGACACCACAGGCGACGCCGCCGCCCGGCGGGGTGACGGCACCCCCCGCAACGATTCCAGATGAAGCCCTTTGACATCGACTACACCGAGGGCCTGAAGGTCGGTTACAAGTGGTTTCAGGCGGAGAACAAGAAGCCGTTGTTCGCGTTCGGCCACGGTCTGTCCTATACCTCGTTCGCCCATTCGGACCTCACGGCCACGATCGACTCGGTGTCGTTCAAGGTGCGCAACACCGGCAAGCGCGCCGGGGCCGAGATCGCCCAGGTGTACGCCTCGCTGCCGGCGTCGGCCAACGAACCGCCGAAGCGTCTGGTCGCGTGGGAGAAGGTCTTGTTGTCGCCAGGGGAGGCGAAGATGGTGACGCTGAAGCTGGACCCGAAGTTCCTGTCCATCTTCAACGAGGAGAAGGACGACTGGGAACTCCTCTCGGGCGACTACCGGATCTTCGTGGGCGGCGCATCCGATAGCACTTCATTGTCCGCTCCCGTCAGACGCTAAACGGATCGTCGGTGGCCCACGGCCAGGCTTCGCGCTCGCCCGCTATCTGGCGGCCGTGGGCGAGTTGACCGAAGTGCCCGGACGCTTGCCGCGCCGCGCTCCGCCCTACTGGAATAGGCAGGTGCTTAGGCGACAGGCGCTCGGTGACCAAGGCGAGCGCGAAGCCTCCCCTCTTGGGGGAGGCGAAAGCCTGGCCTCGGGCCAAATCGGAGACGACAGGACAGACCAGCGCGCAGCCTCCCCTCGGGGGACGAGGCGGCGTAGCAAGCGGACGGGGAGCCCTGAATTCCGCCACGGTTGCGGAGCCTCGCGCACGGCGGGAATTTTGGCGCTCCGCAGCCCATCGGAAGCGGCCCAGGCGCGCCCCCTGCTCCCGAAGTACGCCTCCCCGTCGCCCACCCCGCACCGCGGCCGCGCGAATTCACGGGCAACAGCGCCTTCGTTTCGCTTACGCCCCCCTGCCCCGCGAGTCAGAGGCACGCGGTCGATTTAGAGGCTTCGCGGCCACGAAGACAAGTCGTCGCGCGGATCAGGCGTTTGGAAATCGGACTGATGGGAGATGTTGCCACGGTCGGCGAAGGGTGAGCCACATGGCTATCCCCATGTCGTTCAGATGACGCCGGCCGAGCGCCGCCGCGAGGGCACGACTTCGGATGTCCAACGACGGAACAACGGCGATAGCTGATTCGTCTCTCTCCTTGACAGACTAGGAGAGCGCCCCCATACTCCTAGTCTGTCTAGGAGACACGCTTTGGAAAAAACCGCCGACCTGCTGCCGGGCACCCTCGACATGTTGATCCTGAAGGCAGCCTCACTTGAACCCCTTCACGGATATGGGTTGCTTGTCCGCATCCGGCAGATCTCCGGCGGCGCCCTTGAGATTGCCCAGGGATCGCTCTACCCTGCCCTTTATCGGCTCGAGCATCAAGGCCTGATCGGCGCGGAATGGGGTCAGAGCGATAACAACCGCCGCGCGAAGTTCTACACCCTCACTTCGGCAGGGCGTCGTCGCCTCAAGGAAGAGACCGCGGGCTGGAATCGACTGGCCGCAGCCGTGGCCCTGGCTCTCAATGCCGTGCCGGGCGAGGTATAGAAGTCGATGCTAAACCGGCTCCTCGCGAAGTTCCGGCCTCTGACTCAGCGTCAGAGATTTGAGAAGGACATGGCGGAAGAAGTTCAGCATCATCTTGAGGTCCTTACCGACGAGTTGATTCGTTCCGGCCTGTCACCGGAACAAGCCACCCGAAAGGCCCGCATGGAATTCGGCGGTATCGACAATGTGAAGGACGATTGCCGCCAGGCGCGTGGCCTTGCGCTGTTCGATGGCATCGGCCGGGACATTGGATACGCGCGGCGCGGCCTTCGCAAGGCGAAGGCCTTCACGGCCACGGCGCTTGCCACCATCGCGATCTGTATCGCCGCGAATCTCTCCGTCTTCGCCGTCGTGGACGCAGTCCTTCTGCGTCCTCTTCCCTTTCCCGCATCCGAACAGTTGGTGCGGATCTTCAACACGTACCCAAGGGCCGGCGTGCCCGATGACGGAAGTTCGAGCACGAACTACCACGAGAGGCGCGGTGAGATCGTCGCGTTCAGCTCTTTGGCCGCGTATCGCTTTGGTGATGCAATCGTTGGTGAGCAGGGCGCAACGGAGCGAGTGGACGTCACGCGGGTAACCCCCGAGTTCTTTCCTACTCTGGGTGTGGCCCCCGTGCTCGGCCGAACCTTCACCGAGGAGGAAATGACGGCCCAGACGAACTCGGTCGCCGTTCTCACCTTCGCCTACTGGCGCGAGCGCCTTGGTGGGGACCCGCGGGTCATCGGGCGCAGTATCCGAATCGATGAACTGGACAAGACAGTGATCGGCGTGCTTCCGGCAGAGTTCAGCTTCCTTTCCTCTCGGGCGAAGATCTATCTGCCTCTCGCGTCCGTGCCTGAGAATTACGGGCCGGAGCGGCGGCACTCCGGAAGCTGGGCGCAAATGATTGGGCGCCTCAAACCAGGAGTGAGCGGTTTAGATGCGCAATCTCAGATCGACGCCCACAACGGAGCGATGGAGGTGAATGGTGTCGAAGCAAAAGCCATGGCAGAAGCGGGCTTTCGCAGCCTGGTCGTCTCGCTGCATGACGACCATGTGGCCTCTCTTGGTAAGACCATTGCGCTGATCCAGATGGGCGCCCTCTTGCTCCTTGCCATTGGTGCCGTGAACCTTGCGAACTTGCTTTTGATCAGGGCCAGCGGTCGCGTCAAGGAACTCGCTCTGCGTCGGGCGATTGGCGCGAGCCATGTTCAGATCATTCGCTCGGCCATGGTCGAAACGCTCCTGCTGACCGTTGGAGGAGGAGTCTTGGGCGTGGCGCTGGGAGCGGGAGGCATTCAGTTGCTGTCCGTCCTCGGGGTGGATCGCCTGCCCTTGGGCTCACACATTGCGTTCAACGCGAGCGTGGCTCTCGTAGCCTTGGCGGCATCCGTAGTGCTCGGCGTCGCTATTGGAGCGCCCGTCGCGTGGCAAAGCCTCCGCGGACAGGCGTCCGATGCTTTGCTCTCCGAGTCGCGTGGTTCGACCGCCAGCCGCGGCATGCAGCGCCTTCGCCATGGCTTTCTGGTGGCTCAAGTGGCGCTCGCCTTCGTGCTGCTCGCGGGGGCCGGCCTTCTTGGCGAGAGCCTGAGGCAGGCGGAGGCCATCACTCCCGGCTTCAGGCCCGAAAGCGTCCTCAGCGGCCGCCTCTCCCTCCCGAACCGCAGTTACCCTAACCGGGCCCATCTGCTTTCGTTCGCCGAGCGCCTGATCGAGGATCTCAGTCATCAATCGGGCGTTATCGGCGCGGGCATCGCCACCAACATCCCCTTAAGTGGAAACGTGAGTAAGAGCGCCGCTCAGATCAAGGGTCAGGTTCTGGCGTCAGGCGAGTCTCCGCGAGGCATCTATTCCTATGCGGTGATCGGCGACTACTTTCGAGCGATGGGCCAGCCTTTGATCGAGGGTCGCTTCCTCGACGCCGCCGATTCGCGACGCAACGAACTCGTTTGCGTGGTCGATGCCGCGTTCGCCCGGCGCTCCTGGCCCAAGGGTGGAGCCTTGGGTCAGCGGCTTTTCCAAGGCGGGGAGCAAGGGAGTGACGATCAGGCGTTCACTATCGTTGGCGTCGTCGGAACGGTGAAGCAGGCAGGGCTGACTGATCTGGATGATCAAGGCGCCGTCTACTACCCCTTCGCCTACTGGAACGGTGACAACAAGCTCTTTGTGGTAACTCGGACCGAGCTCGACGCAGCGTCTTTCGGCGGGGTTCTCCAAGGGTTGGTGCGGCGCATCGACCCCGAGCTTCCGGTGAGCGACATCAAGACGATGGAGGACCGCCTGATCGATAGCCTGACGGCGCGCCGATCGCCAGCACTCCTCGCAAGTGCCTTCTCTGTGGTCGCGGTGCTTCTGACCGCAATCGGCATTTATGGCGTACTGAGCTACGCCGTGGAGCAGCGTCGCCGCGAAATCAGCCTGCGAATGGCCTTGGGCGCCGATGCGAATCGAGTGCGGCAGCAGTTTTTGGGCCTCGCGATGCGCCTTTTGGCAATGGGCGCGAGCGTTGGCCTCGCCGGGGCTCTGCTGGCCGGCCAGGCAATGCGGAGTGTCCTGTTTCAAGTGTCCGCGATTCACATCCCGACGCTCGCCGCCACCACAGCCATTGTCGCCGTCGTGGCTCTTATCGCCTGTCTCCTTCCCGCGCATCGAGCTGCTTCCATCTCGCCGGTGGAGGCTCTGGCGGACCAGTAGCCCAGTATCAGAAACAACCGAGCGTCGGGCGCCGATGTCGGCCCGTTGGCGGGACGACATGACGCCCGTCCCCCTCGCGTGCCTGGATCTCGCCGCGACCATCCGCGCAGGGACTCAACATCGCACGTCCGATGCGACACTTGGCCACGCTGTTCAACGATGTCGATCCCGACTTCATCGTGTCCTCCCTTCAGGCTGACACTTGCCGTCATCGCATGATGGATGAGGTTGGTCGGCGAGGAACTGCTCCAACCGCACATCGTCCTTAGCACCTCCGAGGAGCATCGAGATGCGGGCCGCGGTTGTTCGACAGCATCTCGAAAAAAACCGCCGCGCGCAGGGGCGGAGGGACGGCCCCGAAAGCCGCGTCCCCCACCGTCGGTAGTTTTCGAGCGAGAAGAGAATGGTGAGGAAGGCCGCGTCGCCGATCCACACGTCCCCTTCGTCGTTCACCGCCACGAGATCCGAGCCCCCCGTGTACTTCGAAAGCGAAGGGTGGCTGATTGCGAGGAGCGACTTCTGGACGAAGACCAGAGGCACGATCTGCGGCTCGCCGACCAGCCAGTCTCGACAGCGCAGGCACAGGCTGCACGTCTCGTCGTAGAACACCGTGAGCGATTTCATGGCGATCCGCCCTTACCGTGCGGCCGGCATCGCCACGCGACCGGTGCGAGGGACAGGCGGCGGTTCGTGACGCTGCAGCGCGTTCTGCCGCATCTTCGAGAGCGCGCGGAGATTCATCATGTGCATGAAGCCCAGGACCAGCAGCACCCCGCCCATTTTTTGGCTGAGGAGCTCGATGACTCCCTTCACGTCGGCGGGCTCGGCGGTCGTCTGGAGGAACAGCAGCATCGCGCCGATGTTGATCAGGTAGAAACCGACCAGCAGCAGGTGACTGATCGAATCGGCGAGAGCCTCGTTACCGTGAAAGGCCTCGACCAGGAAGAGCCGGCCGTTCGTATGAAGGCCTCGGCCGACCCATACGGTGATGAAGACGCTGCACAGGAAGTAGGCCACGTAGTCGGCCGCAGTGTATTCAGGCCGGGCGGATGTCGGCCCACCAGTCGAGTTTTGGATTCCGGCCTGGGCCAGAGGGGAAGCGGCGAGTGTGGTCAAGGGAGCCTCACAGAGTGCGGGGTCGCTCGCTGGGCGCCGCGATTGGCGCTACCTGCTCAAGCAGCTCCTGAAGAAGACCTGGGGTTTCAAGGGCGCCGTGATTTCTGACTGGAACGCGACACACAGCACGGCCAAAGCCGCCCTGGCGGGGTTGGACGCCGAGCAGCCCGGCGGTCCGGCTGAGCGAGCGCGCTTCGGCGATGCCCTCAAGAAAGCGGTGGACGCAGGGGAAGTGCCGATGAGTCGGGTCGACGACATGGTGCACCGCATCCTCCGCACCGCCTTCGCCGCGGGGGTTATAGACGACCCGCCGCTAGGTCGCGTCGTGGATCCTTTCAAGGGCGCCGCGACCGCGCAGAGAGTCGCCGAGCAGAGTTCTGTGTTGCTCAAGAACGCGAACTCCTTGCTGCCGCTCGACGCCGCCCGCATCAAGTCGATTGCGATCATTGGGTCGAAGGCCGACACGAGCGCCCTCTCCGGCGGGGGATCCGCACAGGTGGATCCCCCCGGTGGCGGCCCGAGCCGATTCGGTGGACCCGCGGTCTGGTTCCCGAGTTCTCCGCTCAATGCGGTCCGGGGCAAAGCCCCCAGGGCGAAGGTCGAATACCACGACGGCGTCGACGTGAAGGCGGCGGCGGCCTTCGCGAAGGCATCCGAGATTGCGATCGTCTTCGTCAACGAGTACACCACCGAAGGGCGCGACCTGCCCTCACTGAACCTGTCAGGCGCGCAGAACGACCTGGTCAGCGCGGTCGCCGCGGCGAACCCGCGGACGATCGTGGTCCTCGAGACCGGTGGCCCGGCGGCGATGCCCTGGATCGACAACGTCGGCGCCGCGATCGAGATCTGGTACCCGGGCATCAGGGGGGCCGAGGCGCTCGCGAACATCCTGTTCGGCGACGTGAACCCCTCCGCCAAGCTGCCGGCCACGTTCGCAAGGTCTGATGCCGATCTGCCTCACCCGGTGATCTTCGGCTCCGACCAACGGCCGACGCCTCCGGCGACGCCGCCGCCCGGCGGGGTGACGGCTCCCCCGCAACGATTCCAGATGAAGCCCTTTGAGATCGACTACACCGAGGGCCTGAGGGTCGGTTACAAGTGGTTCCAGGCGGAGAACAAGAAGCCGTTGTTCGCGTTCGGCCACGGTCTTTCCTATACCTCGTTCGCCTATTCGGACCTCACGGCCACGATCGACTCGGTGTCGTTCAAGGTGCGCAACACCGGCAAGCGCGCCGGGGCCGAGATCGCCCAGGTGTACGCCGGCCTCCCGGCGTCGGCCAACGAACCGCCGAAGCGTCTGGTCGCGTGGGAGAAGGTCCTGTTGTCACCAGGGGAGGCTAAGGTGGTGACCTTGAAACTTGACCCGAAGTTTCTGTCCATCTTCAACGAGGAGAAGGACGACTGGGAACTCCTCTCGGGCGACTACCGGATCTTCGTGGGCGGCGCATCCGACAGCACTCCATTGTCCGCTCCCGTCAGACGCTGAACGGATCGGCGGTGGCTCCTCTCCGCCCGCACCGAGCGCGAAGCCTGACTCGGGGCATGGCTGCCGTGATGTCATAGAAACCGAGGCGCGAACCGAGCGAGAACGACCTGGGATCCGGGCAGTCTGTGCGTCCAGAGCCGGACGGGCGTGAGGTGCTTCCTCGGGAAGCCTGACGCCCGGCTGCCGTAAACTCGAAGTGGTCGAAAGGAGTCCCCGAATGGCAGCGCTTGATTGGTCGAAGTGTCCCGCGGTGGAGAGCATTCCGGGCAAGGTGGGCGGCGCGTGGGTGTTCAAAGGCACGCGGACCCCAGTCTCCCTCGTCTTCGAGAATCTGGAGGCTGGAGTGACCCTCCGCGAGATCGTCGAGATGTTCCCGGTCTCGAAAGACGAGATTTCGGCCGTCCTGGAGTTTTCGGCGCGCAGCCTGGCCGCCCCGGACGCCGCCGCCTGAATGCGCATCCTGTTCGACAACGGTGTCCCGCGGCAGGCACTTCCCCTCGCCTGATAGCATCGCTCCACGGTGTTCAGGGTAAAGGGTGACATCGAGCAGATCGAGACCATTGCCGAAGGCAGCGGAATCCGCGAATTCGCTGGGTTGCGAAGCCAGTTCGGCCTGGGGAACTGGAAGAAGAGAAAAGGCATTGCGCAGGTATCGCAGCCCGATGGCACGCACGCCTGGGCCGAGGTACATTGGTACGAGGCGCATGGCATCGGCAAAGTCAAAATGAAGGTCAAGCGATGGCTGTGAAATTCCTGGTCTGTGTTTCCCGCGAAGGCTTCGGCGACTTTTCCACGGCCGATCTCACGCTTGGGCGTCTGTACGAAGCCATCGAGCCTGAAGACGCCAATGGCATGGTTCGGATCGTGGACGACTCCGGCGAAGACTATCTCTACCCGTCGAAGCTCTTCGAGTCCGTGGACGTCGACGCGTCGACGGCGCAGCGCCTGCATTCCGTGCTGGTGGCGTAGGCAGCGCCTGATGGCGTCATCGAGATTGAACCAGGCCCGAAACCGACGTTTTGACCTCGTAGCACTGCTGGCCGGCCCAATGGTCGCGACAGCTTCTGCACAACCTCCGCAACGGCAGGCGGCGCCCAAAGGGCCATGGATGGACAAGGCCCTCTCTCCCGATCAGCGCGCGGAGATGGTCGTGCAACAGATGACGCTCGACGAGAAGATCTCGATGCTGCACGGGCGTGGCGGATTCCAGGCCGAGGGTGCTATCTCGAACGGTGGCGCCGGGGTCATCCAGGGAGTGCCGCGGCTCGGGTTGCTCCCCATTCAGCTGGCCGACTCTGCGGTCGGCGTTCGGGCGGCGGCGGAACGCGGCCGTTACAGCACGCTGTTGCCGTCGACGATTGCCCGTCACGCGGAAAGGGATGTGGCATCTTGACAGCACGAATAAATGGCATCATGATGCCAGCATGAGAACCACGGTGACGTTGGAAAAAGACGTTGAGCGGATGCTGCGTGACGCGATGCATCGTTCGCGGAAATCGTTCAAGCAAACCCTCAACATCGCGCTGCGAACCGGTTTGGGCGGAAAGACGGTTCAGACCAAGGCCGGACGATTTGTCGTCAAGGCGCGGCCAATGGGTTTGCGCGCGGGCCTTGATCCGGCCGGCTTCAACAAGCTGGCGGANNGATTCCCCTTTTCATGCGAAGGCATCTGCGTGGTGGCGGGAGTGTCTGTCCGGCAGGGAGCAGGTCGGGTTGCCGCCGGTGGTGCTGTTCGGCTTCATGCGCATCAGCACGAATGCACGTGTGTTCAAGAATCCGATGACTGCTGCCGAAGCGTCGCAGCACGTCCGTTCCTGGCTGACGCAACCCGTTGTGCAGACTCTCGAGCCGCGGAGCGATCACATCGAGCAAGTGCTCCAGTCATTGGAGCGTCTCGGCACAGCGGGCAATCTGGTGACGGACGCGCAGATTGCGGCGTTGGCTGTCGAACACAACGCGGTCCTGCACACGAACGACACGGATTTCATGCGGTTCTCTGGCTTGCGATGGTTCAATCCTCTGTCCGGCGCGGCCCGTTCGAAGTTGAGCAAGGGTTGAAAGCCAGGGCAACGGATGATTCCGGCAGGAAGACATCACGGAGCATGGATCTTCGTCTCCCACTCGCACCGCGACTTGGAGAGGGTCCGTCGAATCCGCAACGAACGCGAACGGCGCGGGCAAAATCCGCTCGCTGTCCGCGGCGGATTCCATCGGCATGGCGCGGCGCGCCTCGGGGCGGGGCCGCCGCCGTGCCGGAACACGCTGAGGACGTGAGGCGCTTGCGGGCGACGGTCGGCGAGAAAACTCTCCAGCGCTTCTTCGAGCGGGGGCCTGCGAGAACGACTACCTGCTCAATCAGCTCCTGAAGAAGACCTGGGGCTTTAAGGGCGCCGTGGTTTCTGACTGGAACGCGACACACACCACGGCCAAAGCCGCCCTGGCCGGGTTGGACGCCGAGCAGCCCGGCGGTCCGGCTGAGCGAGCGCGCTTCGGCGATGCCCTCAAGAAGGCGGTGGACGTGGGCGAAGTGCCGATGAGTCGCGTTGACGACATGGTGCACCGCATCCTTCGCACGGCCTTCGCCGCGGGGGTTATAGACGACCCGCCGCTAGGAGTCTGCGCGGCAGAAGCGGGCAGAGCGCAAAGCCTGCCCTTGGGGCACTCCTAGCTTCATCTTTGAGTTGGGGGGCCGCAAAAGTGCTCAGCCCCCAAAATGCCCCGAGGGCAGGCTGCGCGCCCCCCGCGTCCCCCTTCGGGGAGGCTTCGCGCCTCCGGCCGAAGTGAATTCGGCCTGCGCTAGGTCGCGTCGTGGATCCTTTCAAGGGTGCTTCGACCGCGCAGAGAGTCGCCGAGCAGAGTTCCGTGTTGCTGAAGAACGCGAACTCCCTGCTGCCGCTCGACGCCGCCCGGGTCAAGTCGATTGCGATCATTGGGTCGAAGGCCGAGAGGAATGACCTCCAGTTTCAGAACGGCGCCACTACGAGATCGCTCGCGGGAGCGCGATGGACTGCGTTGCCATTCTTGACCTCGCGGTCGCACTCGGACTCGAAGGCGTTCCCGCGGCTGCGCGTGCGCTGTTCACTCGCGCGGCGATGATGCCCTCGAAGCTGGAGGCTGGCCCCGCCGACGTTGTGGATCGGGGGGTCCACACAGCGGCGCTCCGTTCGCATTGTCGGAAGGGACGCGCTTCCGGTGAGCCGTTTGCGGCTCAAGTCGTCGAACGCGGAACGGACGGGTTCGGGCTCGGGGTCGGGGTCGGGTGGCCACCCCTACTAGGGCGCGGGCTTGAGGATCAGGAAGTACTGATACGGCAGGAACTTCTCCTCGGCGGTGAGCTTGAATGAGGCGCGCTGGGCGTCGGCGAGGAAGGTTTCCCGGGCCACCCGTCGGGCGAGGATGGGGCCTTGCGGGGTTTCGCGCCGGTGGAAATCGATGTTGGCGAGACGTCCGCCCGGCTTGAGCGACTTGGCCAGGCGGCGCAGGAATGCGGGTCCGTTCGGAAACAGGTGGTACGTATTGACCACGAGGATCACGTCGCAGGCCGCCCGAGGCAGCAGCGGGTCGTCCGGCAGTCCGAGGATCGGGGTGACGTTCGCGAGACGGGCCTGGGAGATCCGGTCCCGCAACGCATCGATCATCGACGCCTCCACGTCCTCCGCGTAGACCCAGCCGGATTTCTCGAGCCGACGCGCCGCGCGCAGGGCGAAATAGCCGGGGCCCGAACCCACGTCGCACAGGGTTTCTTTCGGACCAAGGTTCAGGGCCAGGATCACCTCATCGGGCTTCTGCCACTCGGCCCGACCCGGTTCCTCGAGACTCGCGATGTAGCCCGCCAGATCGGCTGAGGCGTTTTGCGGCGGAGTCGGGGCGAGGGATCGCGCGGGGTTCTGCGCGCGCGTGCTCGCGACCGAGGAGGCGGCGAGCAGCACGAGCCCGGGAATCAGGAGCTTCATCGGATGAGGATGTGGAGGCTACTGCTTTTTCTGCGCCGCGGGTTCGATCGACGCTTCGAGCAGCCCGCCACCCGAGGCGGCCACGATGAGGACGAAACCTCCGGGGTTCTTCTTCGCCTCGATGGCGAGGGCGAAGGTGCGCTGCGAAGGCAGTCCCTCGGCCCGGATCGGCCAGAAGTCGGCCCCGCCGTCGCGCGAGACGAACACGGTCTTGATGTCGGCATCGGCCGCAAAGACGATCTTGCCGTCCCCGTGTTGCACGATGCCCGTGACCCGCCCTAGCGGTGTGTTGGTGTCGAACCAGGACTTGCCCGCATCCGGGCTCATGAGCAGGCCATAGGAAGTGGCGGCGAAGAGCTTGGTGTCGCTGCCGGGGGCGAAGGCGAGGCGCTTGAGGCCGCGCAGGCCCACCGCGGCCACCTGAGTGAAAGTGAGACCGTCGTTCGCCGCGTAGATGGCAAGCGGCGTCGCCACCACCACCCGGCCGCTGGGTGCGATGGCCAGGGTCACCACGGAACGGCTGGCCCCGAAGCGCAGCAGGGTCCAGGTCGCCCCGCGATCACGGCTCGCGAACAGGCCGTGATCGGTGGCCGCAAAGACCTGCGAACCCCGGATGTGGAGATCCTCGACGTGAGGATGGGGATCGGTGCCGCTGATGAGCAAGGAGAGGCGGCGCCAGGGCGCGCCGCTGGTTGTGCCCTGATAGACGCCGTCATCCGTGCCCAGAATCATCTCGCCGTCATCGTAAAGACCCAGGGTGCGGATCTCGCGGCCCTGAGGAAGCTCGATTCGTCGCCAGAGTTCGAGGCGGCGATCGAGTTCGAAGAGCGCGCTGTTCTTCGGGCCGTCGGCCCCGGTGAGGGCGAGCACACGGCCCCGCGGCTCATCGGGAATGATCTGGCGCACCATACGTTCGCGGAAGCCGTCGTTGGTGCCGGACCACGTTCTTCCGAAATCGGTGGACACCAGCATGCCCTCGCCCTCGACACCGGCGAGCACGCGGCCGCTGCCCAGGGAAATGAGAGCGTTGACTACGAGACCCGGGGCGGTGGTGCGCGCGAAGGTCTTCGCATCATCGTCGCTGACGTACACACCATCGGTGGTGCCGGCGTAGAAGGTGTCGGGTCGATTGACATCCTGGGCGAAGGCGCGGGTCCGCCGGCTCACCGAAGGGATGCCGAGGACCTTGGTCCAGGAAACCCCGGCATTGCGCGATCTCCAGATGCCGGTGCAGGCGGTGGCGAAGACGGTGGTGGGTTCACGCCGGTCGAGGGTCAGGGTCATCACGTCCGAGTCATTGATCATTCCCTGCTGGATGGGCCGCCAGGTGCGCCCCGCGTTGTCGGTGCGCCAGGCCAGGTGAGCGGTGCCCACGAGAATGCTGTTCTCGTTGCGCGGATCGATGGCGACCGACCCCACCATCTGGAGATCGGGGTGCTTTTGTGGAGAGATGCGGGCGAACGTCTCGGCCTCGTTATCCGAACGGAAGACGCCGGTGCGAGTGACGGCCACGAAGACCCGCGGGTTCGAAGGGGCGCGGGCCAGGCCGCGGACCGCTTCGCCGTCGAGACCCTCCCCAATCATCTTGAAGGACACGCCCTGGTTCGAACTGCGGGCCACTCCTCCGCCGGAGCCGTCGATCTTCCAGAACGAAGCGAAGATCTCCCCCTTCTCCGTGACCATCAGGTCGTCGAGACTCGCCCCTCTCAAGGGGAAGCCGGGTTCGAGCCGCTCCCACGAAGCCCCGGAATTGGGAGAGACGTAGAGAATCCCGTCCACCGTTCCCGCGTAGATCCGCCGCGGATCGCTCGGGTCCTTGACCAGAGATCTCACGTCGCCGCCCTGGGGACCGATGGGTTTGAACCGCATGATCCCTTCCGCGAAGGCTTCGCGGGGCGCGAGTCCAAGGAGCCAGGCTATGACGATGAGGCAGGTGCGGACAGTTCTTCGGCGATCGTTCATCGTGTTTAAGGACACTCGGGGTTTCGGGAATCCGCAGGGGATTCCTCTTTGAATGGAGGGCGAGAAAAAGAAGAAGGGGCGCGAAGTCGACGATGAAGTCGAGTTCCGCGCCCCTCCGAGGCTACCGAATAGACCCCGTTCGGGGTCAGCCCCGGTGTTTACATAGGCATGTCGGCGCCGTCGGGCACGAACGTGAGTTCGGCGCGACGTCCGCCACCCGCACCCGCACCGCGGGTGATGATGCGGGACGCGTCGATGCCGCGCTCGTTGACGATGTACGCCTTAACCGCTTCGGCGCGCTTGCGGGAGAGCACGTCGGCGTTGCGTTCGCCCTTCTCCGCGTGGCCGACGATCAGCAGACGGCTCGCCGGATCCTGACGCAGGCGGGTGGCCATGTCGTCGAGGACGGCCTTGTCGATGTTGTTGAGGCGAGTGCCGCCGCCCACGCGCACGCTCGGGAACGGACCGACCGAGCGGGTGACGGTCTGCGGCTTGGGCTTCGCTTCAATCATCACGTTGCGCGAGGCCATGGCGGTGTGGCCGTGGCCGTCGTTCACCGTCACCGTGACCTTGACGTCGGTGCCGGCGGGGAGACAGCCGGGATCGAGGGTGACATTGGCGCCCTCACCCTGGATGGTTCCCGCGGAAGTGGTCCAGGCGTAGGTGAGGGTGTCGCCATCGGGATCCGACGCGTTGGCGCGGAAGCGCACGGTGTCGCAGCTGATCGCGTTCGTCTTGTCGGCGTCGAGGGAAACGGTGGGCGGACGGTTCGCCGGAGGCGCAGGCGGCGCGGGAGGAGGTGGAGGAGGAGGCACCCAGATGCCGCGACCGGCGGCGGCGCCAGCGAAGCCCAGGGAGATGTTCATGCCGCTGTAGCTCTTGGAGCCCGCGGGATTCGTGCCGCTGGTGAACTTCATGTTGCGGGAGTACGCGGGACGAATGAACAGACCCTTGCCGACATAGAAGACAGGTCCGATCACGAAGTCGATGGGGTTGACCTGCTTGAAGCCCGCGTCGGAGTAGTTGGTGCCGGTGATTTCCGCCTGGATCTGGAACATGCGGAACACCGGGGTAGAAATGCCGGCGCCCCAGCGGAACGCGTTGCCAAGGTCGAAGCCCGTAGGATCGCCGTTGGACCTGTAACCAACCATGCCGTGGATCTCGGCCTGGCGATTGAGGCCCTTGGAGAGAAGCAGATCGGCGCCGAACGACACCTTGCCTGTGCCGAGACCATCGTCGAAGGACGCGGTCGGCAGCTTGATAGTGGGACGGATGGCGAGGGCCATGCCGTCGCCCGCGCAGTCATCGAGGAGCTTGAACTTGACGCCCACGATAGCGTCGGAGGCTCCGCTCTGCCAGCCGGGAGACGTGCTCTGGCGTCCGGCCGGGAAGTCGTTCACGAAGCCGGGCTCGGAGAGCTTGTCCACGTCGTTGCGCTGAATGCCGAAGGTGCCGAAGATCTCGAACTTGTCCGACACGCCATAAGCCAGGTTCAGGCCATGGGTGGAGGCATCGAGGTCCTTGGGGTTGCGGTCGAGGTTGAACCGGTAAAGGCTGAACGCGGTACGACCCTTGGCCAACGTGTAGGCCGACGACAGATGGAAGAGACCCGAGCTGCCGGAGAACGACGGGGTCAGCGGACGCGCTTCGTAGTCTTTGCCGTCGGAGGTGAAGACCCAGGTCTTGACATCCTTTCGTTCGACCATGCCCTCGGGGGCGGTCTGAGCGAAGCCGGAGGTCGCGGTGGCCGCGATCGCCAGTGCGCTCAGGAAACGCAAAGTGTTTTGTTTCATTGGTATTTCTCCACGTTGTAAGAAGTGCATTCCGGGCGGTGAATCCCAAAAGCCCGGAAAGAGTATCGCCTGGCCGGCCGACGGCTATGTGCGCAAACGTACATTACCAGTTCAGACGTTCTCCCGGGGCGCAATTCTTTCCATTCCATCCAGATAGGGGCGAAGTGCCCTGGGGATGATCACCGTCCCGTCGGCCTGCTGGTAGTTCTCGAGAACCGCCACCATGGTTCGGCCCACCGCAAGACCGCTGCCGTTCAGCGTATGGACGAACCTGGGCTTGGCCCCCCGCTCCTTGCGGTAGCGGATCTGAGCGCGCCGGGCCTGGAAATCCTTGCAGTTCGAGATGGAGGAAATCTCACGGTATGCATTCTGCCCGGGCAGCCAGACCTCGATGTCGTAGGTCTTCGAGGAACCAAAGCCCATGTCTCCGCTGGCCAGCAGGACCACCTGATAGGGCAGCTCCAGGCGCTTCAGAACTTCCTCGGCGTCCGCCACCATCGCCTCGTGTTCGGCCGCCGATGTCTCGTCGCTGGTCAGCTTGACGAGTTCGACCTTGTGGAACTGGTGCTGACGGATCAGACCTCGCACGTCCTTTCCGTACGAGCCTGCCTCCGAGCGGAAGCAGGGAGTGAAGGCGACGAACTTCTTCGGCAGTTCCTCGGGTTCGAGGATCTCGTCGCGATGCAGACAGGTGAGGGGCACCTCGGCGGTGGGAATGAGATAGAGCTCGCGATCGGTGGTGCCGGTCTTGAAAAGATCGCCCTCGAACTTGGGCAGCTGACCAGTGCCCATCAAGGTTTCGGGCAGGACCAGATAGGGAGGAATGATCTCGAGATAGCCGCGTTCCTTAGTGTGGAGATCGAGCATGAACTGAATGAGCGCGCGTTCGAGGCGCGCGCCCATGCCCCACAGGCTCGAGAAACGAGCGCCCGAGATTTTGGCCGCGCGCTCGAAGTCGATGATGCCGAGGGAAGCCCCGATATCGCCGTGGAGTTTCGGCTCGAAGTCGAACGTCCTCGGTTCGCCCGCTTTCCGGACCACGGTGTTCGCCGATGCATCGCCCCTGGGAACAGTCGCGTCGGGGATGTTGGGCAGGACCAGCATCAGATTGTTGAGCTTCGATTCGATGGCCGCGAGTTCGCCGTCAAAGGCCTTGATGTCGTCCGACACCGTTTTCATCTCGGTCCTGAGCGCGGAGGTGTCCTCCTTCGCCTTGCCTTTCCGGGCGATCTCCTCACCGGCGAGACGCTGCTTGTGCCGCAGCGCCTCCACCTTCTGGATGATCTCGCGTCGTTTGGCGTCCAGTTCCCAGGGGTCGGCTTCGGCGAAGACGCGAGAGGGATCATCACCGCGATCCTTGATCATGGTGAGGATTTCATCCTTGTGGTCGGCCACGTAGCGAAGTTCGAGCACGGTCTTTCCTTCCGTTGTCCGCTCATGAGGGCGTCGCGTCACCTGACGCGTATTGAGGGAGCGATGCTATTTTCCTCCACATGAGCCTCAAGGTTCGCAAAGTCGTCATTCCGGCCGCCGGCCTGGGCACACGTTTCCTGCCCGCCACTAAGGCCATGCCGAAGGAAATGCTCTGCGTCGTCGACAAGCCGATCATCCAGTACGCGGTGGAAGAGGCGGTGGCCTCGGGAATCGAGCACGTCATCATCGTCACCGGCCGCTCCAAGTCGTCGATGGAGGATCACTTCGACATCGCCTACGAGCTTGAAGCCACACTGCGCGAGCGCGGCAAGGACGACCTGGCGAACGAGTCGCGCAAGGTTTCAGACCTCGCTTCGGTTTCCTACGTCCGCCAGAAGCAGCCCCTCGGCCTCGGCCATGCCGTGCTGGCCGCCCGCGACCTGGTGGGCAACGAACCTTTCGCGGTGATGCTTCCGGACGATCTCATCGACGCTCCCCAGAAGCCCGCACTGCAACAGATGATCGAAGTGTTCGAGCGCACCGGCGATCCCGTGATCGCCCTGCTCAAGGTCGCCCTCGCCGATATCTCGGCCTACGGCGTCATCCGGGGCGAACGTGATGTCGACGACGCGCGCATCTACCTGCTTCAGGAAATGGTGGAAAAGCCAAAGCGCGAAGACGCGCCTTCAGACCTCGCCATCATGGGCCGCTACGTCCTGACCCCCGACATCTTTGAGGACCTCGCCACCACGGCCCGCGACAAAGGCGGCGAGATCCAGCTCACCAACGGTCTGCGCGCCCTGAGCGCGCGCCGACGCCTTCTGGGCTACGAGTTCGAAGGCACGCGGTACGACGCGGGCCAGAAGCTCGGCTTCCTCAAGGCCACGGTGGACCTCGCCTTAAAGCGCGAAGACCTCGGCCCCGCCCTCCGCGCCCATTTGAAGACGTTGGGTTTGTAGGGGCGACCCCTACTGGATTCGCAAGCGAGACACGGTTGATACGGTCGTGCCTACGGTGACGCGCATGCCGTATTCGCCTGCCTCCACGTCCTTCGGGGAGATCATGAACACCACGCGGTCGAAGCCGTCGGCGTCGCGGCCCACCTTCAACCCATCCGCGTTCTGCACCTTCTCGACACCATCCGCGCCGATGAGCACCACGCGCAGATCCTTGGCCTGCCCGCTCGCGGGAGACTTGAAGAGGCAGATCTCCCGCGCCGCACCGCGCTTCAACACGGGCGCCGCTTCCACGGTGAAGGGACGGTCGTCGACGCGGAATGGGATCTCCCGATTGGGTCGCCGCTCGGTCACCGTGGGCAGAGCGAGGCGCGTGCGGGGATCGTCCATCACCATGGGCGCCGAAACGAAAGCGGCCATGGGAAACGCGGGGATGGTGACGGCCATGCGCAGGGCTCCGAACCTGGGCGACTCGGTGTCGCGCACCAGCAGACGCACTTCATAGTTCCCCGGCGCGGCCGCGAACGTGGTGAGAATCTGCAGACCACCCGACTTGATTTTGTCGGCGAGGGTCGCGGGATCGAGTGTGGGCGATGTCTTGAAGAAGTCGCGGATGGCGCCCTGATCGTCGACCAGGTACCCGAAGAGGTCCATGGTGATCTGCTTCCGCTTCATGGCATCGGCGAAGGCTTCCGGGGGGATCTGAATCACCACGGGCAGACCGATGCCGGCCTGGGGTGAACGATAGGGCAGCGCGTAAGCGGAGAGCAGGATGGGTCCGCCGGACATGCCCTTGGCGATGATCTCCGAGGCCTGCAGGGCCTGGCGCGTGACGTCGGGCTTCTTGGGATCGGGCACGAGGTAAGCCGGACGATGGCTGACCTTGAGACCCGACCGCTTCACCTTGATCTTCAACTTGCGGAGCTTGCCCACCTCATTGGACGTCGGCGAAAAGGCGAGCACGTAGTAGTCCTTGGTCGCGTTCGAGATGTCGGTCAGGGCCTTGCCCACATCGGACACGCCCTTCATGAAGCGACCGCCGGTGCCCGAGGCGAAGGTGGCGAGCGAGTCGATGGTCGAGGAGCTGAAGGGAGACCCTTCCTGCGAGGCGAGATTCATGGTGTCGGTTCCCGCGCTACCGATATCCACGGCGTGGATCACCACATCAGAGCCTCGCATGGTGGCGAAGAGATCGGAGAGCGCGGAGAGGCCGGTGGCCGAACCGAAATAGGCGTCACCATCCACTTCCCAGAGCGCGCCGGTGGTGACGGAGGCGGACGAGGTGGCTCGCTCGTTGCCGATGGTTCCGGAAACAATCGAAGTGTCGAAACCCTCCGAAAAGAGGATGACGTTCTTGCGCCCGCGGATGGCGTCGAGCTGGCGCGCCAGGGCCTGGAAACCACCGAGGAACTCGGTGATCTTCTGGGCATAGACCTGCCGCTCGTTCTTCATCATCATGAACGCGCGCTCACGCGATTCATCGGCAGCCACCTGCTGGCCTCCGTCCAGGAATGTGGCCGAAGTGATGGTCGAGTCCACACCGGTGTCGAAGATGATGCCTAAAGGATCGCGGTTCCGTCCCACATCGCCTCGGCCGATGGCGTTGATGGCCTGCACCACCTGAACCCGGTCCGGGCTGAGGCCGAGCAGAACCTTCATCCCCTGCGGGGTGGCCGCGACCACCGAAACAAGATCGCGCGGGCCCACTTCGTTCTGCACGAAGGCGCGGGCCGCGGAACGCGACCGCTCGATGGCGACCGCGCGGGTCAGGGCCAGATCAAACAGCAGCACGAATTGCCGGCGGGAAGTGAGCTGGGTGAGATTCGACATCGAGTCGACAGGGACGCGCAACTCACCGTCGCCTGAAACCGCCAGGAAACCCTCGACCGCGGCGGGCTTTCCTCCATCCTCGATCTCGAAGTCGGCCGCGGTGAGCCCGGCCACCGTCTTTCCGTCCTTGTCGGTGACGAACACCGGCACCGCCACCACGTTTACTTCCGTGCCGAAGGTGAGCGGCTTCTTCTTATCCTGACCGGGGGCGGTGGAAGACAGAGCGAGCGCGGCGAGGGCCAGAGCCAAAGGATGACGAGCTTTCATGTGACCTCCAAAGCGGCCGCGACGGAAGCGGGACGCGAGAACACTCCGAGGCTACACTCGGAGGACCGATCCTTGTACGGCTCCTGGCGCAAACACCTGACGGTCAATAATTTGAACCAAGCTTCTCGCGGGTGCGTCGAACGAAGTTAGCGAGTAGGCGCTCGCCCTCGGGAGTGAGGACCGATTCGGGATGGAACTGGACGCCGACGAGCGGACGACCCTTGTGGGCGAGGCCCATGATCACACCCTCTCTCGTCCACGCCGTGACGTGAAGGTCCTCGGGCAACGATGAACGCTCGACCACGAGTGAGTGATACCTGCCGGCCGCAAACGGCGACGTCACTCCCTCGAACAGACCGCAGCCGTCGTGCTCCACGGGCGAAGTCTTGCCGTGGCGGGGCGTCTCGGCCCGCACCACGCTGCCGCCGAACGCGGCCGCGATGGCCTGGTGTCCGAGGCACACACCAAGGGTGGGAATGGTGGTGGAGAGTTCACGGATCGCGTCCATCGTCACTCCCGCGTTCTCGGGCCGGCCGGGTCCGGGTGAGAGAACAAGACCCGCGGGTTGCAGAGCGCGGAGCCCGGCCACGTCTACATCGTCGTTGCGGAAGACGCGGATCTCCTCGCCGAGGGCCCCAAGCGCCTGCACGAGATTGAAGGCGAACGAGTCGTAGTTGTCGATGACGGCTAACACGCGACGTCCTCGAGGGCCTGGAGCAGGGCCGAAGCCTTTTGCCGGGTTTCTTCGTATTCGCGCGCAGGAACGGAATCGGCGACCACACCGGCGCCCGCCTGGAGCAGGACCCGACCGCGATGAACGACGAGAGTACGGATGGCGAGACAGAGATCCATCCTTCCTGCGGGATCGATGTATCCGATGGCCCCGCCATACAGACCGCGGCGAACCGGCTCGAGTGCGTCGAGAATCTGCATGGCCCGAATCTTCGGCGCTCCGGTGACGGTGCCGGCGGGGAAAGTGGCGCGGACGAGATCGAGTGCGTCGAATTCGTCGCGCAAATGACCCGCTACCTCGGACACAATGTGCATCACGCGGGCGTGGCGCTCGATCTCGAATTGGCGCGTCACCTTGACCGAGCCGTATTCGCAAACCCGACCGAGGTCGTTCCGCGCGAGGTCGATGAGCATCACGTGTTCCGCTCTCTCCTTTTCATCGGCGAGAAGATCGCGGGCGTTCCTTTGGTCCTCCTCCGCGGAAGCGCCACGCGGCCGCGTGCCCGCAAGGGGCCGGGTCAACGCGCGTCGGCCTTCGAGACTCACCAGGATCTCGGGCGACGAACCGAGGACGGCATGATCAGATCCAAGTCTCAAGAAGTACATGTAGGGCGCCGGGTTGGTCACACGCAACGCGCGGTAGAGGTCGAGTGGATCACCTTCGAAGGCGGTTTCGAACCGCTGCGACAGCACACCCTGGAAGATGTCGCCGGCGCGGATGTGCTCGAGCAAAATTTCAACTCCCGCCTCGAAACCCGAACGCGACGTGCGCGACTCGAGCGAAACCTTTTCCCGCGCGGCGGCGGGACGGGACGGGACCGCGTGTCTTTTCTCGAGCGCTCCACTGATGGCGACGAGTCGCTCCTCGCTTCCCCCTCCGTGGAGCACGATGTCCGTGGTGCCCGACTCGTGGTCGATGATCACGAACTCGCGCGGAACAAGCAGCAGGCTGTCGGGAAGGCCCTCGGGATCCGGAGGTGACGACGGCAAACCCTCAAACCGACGGACCACGTCGTACCCGAGGTACCCGACCACGCCCGAAGAGAAGGGAGGAACCTCGGGCAGCGGCACGGCATCGCGCAACAGAGCACGGATCGAGTCGAGCAGTTCGCGCGGGTCGGAGCGGATCGCTCCGCTTTCGCCATCCTCCACCGTGATCCCGGAAGGTCGGCTGCGATGAATGAGCGAGGGCCGGCCACCGAGGAACGAATAACGATGACGACCGGCGTCACCCAACGACTCGCACAGGAAGGCGTACCGGTCGCCCGCGTAGAGGCGGGTGAAGGCCTCGACGGGGGCGGGAGCGATGCGCAGACGACGGTGGAATACGCTCATGCGACGAGAGCCCCCGCTGTCTCGGCCTCGGGCACGTAGCGATCGAGTCCGCGCATCAGATCGGCGAAGAGGGCGAGGTTCAGCGACTGCCGCCCATCGGAGAGCGCCCGGTCGGGATAAGGATGGACTTCCACGATCACCCCATCGGCGCCGGCGGCGAAGGCGGCGCGAGCGAGCGGCACCACCATCTCTCGTTTGCCGGAGGCGTGCGAGGGATCGACGAGAACGGGCAGGTGGGTGAGGCTCTTCAGCTCCGGGACGATGTTGATGTCGAGGGTGTAGCGCGAGTGATCGGAGAAGGTGCGGATGCCCCGCTCGCACAGGATGACGTTACGGTTCCCTTCGGCCAGCAGATACTCGGCGGCAAGCAGGAACTCCTCGAGGGTCGCCGACTGGCCGCGTTTGAGAAGCACCGGCTTTCGGCTCTTGCCCGCTCGTCGGAGCAGCGGATAGTTCTGCATGTTCCGCGCGCCGATCTGCAGAATGTCGGTGACCGCCTCCACCGCTTCAAACACCTCGACCCCGATCACCTCGGTCACCAGAGGCAGGCCGGTGATCTCACGCGCCTCGGCCAGGATCTCGAGACCCTTTTCACCAAGGCCCTGGAAGGCGTAAGGCGAAGTGCGCGGCTTGAAGGCACCGCCCCTCAATAGGTGAGCCCCTGCCGCCTTCACCCGCCTCGCGGTTTCGATGGTCTGCTCCCGTGTCTCCACCGAGCAGGGCCCGGCGATCACCACCGGCCGCTGCTCGCCGATGCGGATGCCACAAACCTCCACCACGGTGTCGTCGGGCTTCATCTCCCGGCTCGTGAGCTTGTAGGGCTTGGTCACGCGAATGACGTCGACCACTCCGGGCAAGCCGCGTATCGGTGTCTCGTCTACCGGACCCGTGTTCCCGGTGACGCCGATGGCGACACGGGTGGCCCCGGGGATCGGATGGGCGACAAGGCCCAATTCCTGGACGGCCTGACAGACGTGCGACACCGCGTCGGGGGTAGTGGCCGATTTCATAAGAATCAACATGAGGATCTCCGGGTGGCTTGTTTGAAGGAACGGATCAGTGCGGCGAAGTCTTCGCCATCGCGGATGGCGTCCACGAGACGGCTGCCCACGATGGCGCCGTCCGCGTGGCCTCGGATGGCGGCGAGGTGGGATGGATCTGAGAGGCCGAAACCGGCCACGAGGGGAAGGGGCGTGTGAGCACGCACCCGGCTCAGGATCGCGGGCAGGGCGGGATCCGCCTCGCGCCTCGCCCCGGTTGTTCCCACCACGCCGACCACGTAAACGAAGCCGCGCGAGGCATGGCCGATGCGGCGCAGCGCGCCCGGGGAACTGGTGGGAGCCACGAGCAGCGCCAGATCGATGCCCGCGCGGGCCGCTTCCGCGGAGATTGGCCCCGCTTCGTCTTCGGGCAGATCGGGCACCACCAAAGCGCTGACTTGCGCACGGGACAGCAGGGTGAAAGCCTCCGCTCCGAGAGCGAGCAGTGGGTTGAGATACGTCATCACGATGCGAGGGCAGGACGGGGGCCGCTGGGCCAGAGCTTCGAGAAACAACCGGGGCCTGAAACCAGCGCGCAGGGCCTCGTGGGACGCGAGCTGAATGGTAGGACCATCCGCCACCGGATCGGAGAAGGGCAGGCCGATCTCGACCGCGTCGGCGCCCGCCTGGGACGCGCCATCGATCAGATCGAAGGAAGCCGGGGTCGAGGGGTAACCCGCGGTGACGTAGGGAATGAGCGCCAACTCCTGAAGAGCTCGGGTGCGTTCAAACAGCGGCGCCAGGCTCATTGCCGCGCCTCCGCGCCCAAACTCATCACGTAGTCGAGGTCCTTGTCACCGCGGCCCGAGAGGTTGACCACAAGCACCCGGCCTTTGGGGAGTTCCGCCGCGACCTTGATCGCGTGGGCCACCGCGTGCGCGGACTCGAGCGCGGGCACGATTCCCTCGAGCCGGGCCAGCAGGCTGAATGCCGCAAGAGCCGCGCGGTCAGTGACGCTGTCATAGATCACGCGACCGCGATCCCGCAGATACGCATGTTCAGGTCCCACCCCCGGATAGTCGAGACCCGCGGACACGCTGTGCGCTTCGAGGATCTGACCGTCGTCGTCCTGCAAGAGGATGGTGCGCGCGCCATGCAGAACCCCGGGCCGGCCGGCGGTCAGAGTGGCCGCGTGTTGAGCGGTGTCGACACCGTGGCCCGCGGCTTCGACGCCCACGAGAGCAATGGGGTCATCGATCAGCGGGTGGAACATCCCCATCGCATTCGAGCCGCCGCCCACGCAGGCCACCACCACGTCGGGAAGGCGGCCGAGGAGGTCGAGGCATTGCGCCCGGGTTTCGCGGCCAATCACCGACTGAAAGTCGCGCACCATCCGCGGAAACGGATCGGGACCCACCACCGAGCCCACGAGATAGTGCGTGTCGCGCACGTCGGTCACCCACTGTCGCATCGCCGCGTTGATGGCGTCCTTCAGCGTTCGGCTGCCCGAGGCCACCGGAATCACTTCCGCGCCCAGAAGCTCCATGCGTTGCACGTTGGGGCGCTGACGGGCTACATCGACCTCACCCATGAATATCCGGCAGGGCAGACCGAGCAGAGCGCAGGCGGTGGCGGTGGCGACGCCGTGCTGGCCCGCCCCCGTCTCCGCGATGATCCGCTCCTTGCCCAGACGCTGCGCGAGCAGAGCCTGTCCGATGGCGTTGTTGATCTTGTGGGCGCCGGTGTGATTGAGATCTTCGCGCTTCAGGAAGATCCTCGCTCCGCCGGCGTGGTTGGTCAGCCTCTCGGCGAAATACAGCGGCGTCGCTCGACCCACGTAGTGCGTGAGCAGATGGTCGAGGCGTGCGCGGAACGCGGGATCGAGGCGAGCCGCGTTGTAGCCCGCGGACAGCTCCTCAAGGGCGAAAGACAGGGTTTCGGGAACGAAGCGTCCCCCGTATTCACCGAAATAGCCGGGTCTTTCAAGCGCGTTCATCAGCTCTCCTCACCGCGGCCACGAAGCGGGCCATCTTTTCTGGGTCCTTGATGCCCGGAGTGACCTCGACACCGGTGGACACATCCACTCCATAGGGCCGGGCGGCCGCGATGGCCTCACCGACGTTCTCGGCATTCAGCCCGCCCGCGATCACGATGGGGCCGCCGCGCGAGCGAAGAGCCGCGCCGTCGAACACGCCCGTCCCCTCACTCCCATCGATAAGCGCCATCTCCCGCTCACCAAGGAACGACGGTTCCTCATCGTCGGGGCGGATCGCGCGCAGGACCGGAACGGCAAAGTCGAGCACGGCGTCGCCGTGGAACTGAACGCGATCGAAGCCGACGAGAGCCTGCGCCGTCTCGGCGATGCGCACGTCCTTGAAGACGCCGACCAGTTCGACCCTCCCCTGAACGCAGGCCGCGATCTCCAGAGCGGTCTCGATGGTCACGCGTCGAGGCGACGGGGCCATGACCAGACCGATGGCGGAGACCCCGGCTTGAATCGCAGCCGCCGCGTCCTTGGGCGAAGTGATGCCGCAGACCTTGATCCAGGTCATCGCGTCACCAGGAGGATCTCGCTGGTCAATTCCCGCAAAGTCGCCCTCGGATCGGCGCTTCGAGACAACGCCTCGCCGATCAGCACGGCATCGAAGCCCGCATCCTCGATTCGCTTCACATCGTCTCTGGTGCGCACACCGCTTTCCGACACACTCACCACGCCGTTGGGAATGCGCGGGCGGAGACGGAGTGTGCGGGTCGGATCAACCACCAGTGTGGCGAGGTCGCGGTTGTTCGCGCCGAGGATGGAGGCGCCGGCTTCCAGCGCGCGGTCGACTTCCGACTCGTCGTGCACTTCGACCAGGACCTCGAGACGTCGCATCTCCGCGTGGCGCAGCATGGCGACGAGCCGTGGTTGGTCGAGGATCCGGACGATGAGCAGAATGGCGGAGGCGCCCAAGGCCGCGCTCTGATCGATCTGCAATTCGTCGATCAGAAAGTCCTTGCGCAGAACGGGAAGCGACGCCGACCGCGCCTCGGCGAAGTCAGCGGCACGGGCGCCGAAGAAGGTTCGATCAGTCAGGCAGGAGATGGCCCTCGCGCCGGCTTCTTCATAGGCACGCACGCGTTCCGCCACATCGAGATTCGGAGCGAGAGCGCCTTTGGAGGGAGAGGCACGCTTGATCTCGGCGATGACCGAAAGACCCGGGGCGCGCAGTGCGCTCCCGAAAACTCCGCCCCCCCCGGCCATGACGATTGGGGGCGGCTCTGCGCGCAGGCGCTCCACTTCGAGTCGTTTCGCCTCGAGAACGTCATTCAAGAGAGTCACGCGCCCTCCCCGGTAATCCGCCGCAGCCCTTGCAGCACCGTGTGGGCCTTGTGCGAGATCAGAGCTTCTCGCGCGAGTTCGGCGCCTTCCCGCAACGTGGCGGCGCGACCGGCCACCATCAGCGCAGCGGCGGCGTTCAGGACAACGTAGTCGTGGACCGGACCGCGTCCGCCCTCGAGGATGCGGTTCGCGATCGCGGCGTTTTCCTCAGGGTCGCCTCCACGAAGGTCGGCGGCGCGGCAGAGTGCAACGCCCGCTTGTTCGGGGTGGATCTCAATCTCTCTCACTCCGTCGGCCCGAACCTCGCAGGCCGACGTCGGACCCACGAGCGAAATCTCGTCGCTGCCATCGTGTCCGTGCACGACCAGCGCGCGTTCCACGCCGAGCGAGCGCAAGGCCTCGGCCACGGGCCGCAGGTATTCGAGTGCGGGCACGCCCATCACCTGCAGCCGCACCCGGGCGGGATGCGCAAGCGGTCCCACCAGGTTGAAGATCGACCGGAAGCCGAGTTCCCGCCGCAGCGGAGCGAGATTCCTCAGGGTCGGGTGATAACGCGGAGCGAAGAGGAAGCCGAAGCCCGTCTCCACGATGCAGCGTGCGGCCACCGCGGGCGCCCCGTCGATCTTCACCCCAAGGGCTTCCAGCACATCCGCGCTTCCACAACGGCTGGAGACCGCGCGGTTCCCGTGTTTCGCCACACGCGCTCCCGCCGCCGCGGCCACGATTCCCGCGAGAGTCGAAACGTTGATGGTGGAGAGGGAGTCGCCGCCGGTGCCGCAGGTGTCGAGGAGCCCGTCGCCCGCGAGGGGAAAGGGCGCTGCGTGGTCGCGCAAGGCGCGGGCGAAGCCGAGGATCTCTCCGCTGTTCTCGCCGCGGACGCGCAAGGCGGAGAGCAGTCCTCCGGCCTGGGACGCGGGCACCTCGCCCGTCATCAGGGCGATCGCGGCCTCGCGCGCGTCCGCCTCGGAGAGGGACCGCAACACGGCTTTGTTGAGCAAGGGAATGAGGTTCATGGGAACTCGATTTGAAGGAGGACAAAAACAAAAAGCCCCCGAGCGCAATGCGCGTCGGGGGCTTTTGGGATCCTTATCGGATCGTTAAGTGACTAGTCGAAAGCTCCTCCCTCGGCGCACGCAAAGCTCCGCCACCACCAGCGCGAAACGAGGAGAACCGAGGAGTGTTGACTCACGAGGGGCGGGATTGTGAAGCAAAGAGGCGATTCCTGTCAAACGAAATTGTCGAGCGGGCAAGAGGTGCCGTGCTACCGTGAGTGCGTCTTGCTGAGACTGAGCTTTCGGGAACTGGGGCTTTGCGTAATCGCCCTGCTGTCCGGTCCGGCCTCGCTGGCGCTTTGGAACCAGGGCATGGGAAACGGCGGCTTCGCCACGCCGGTGGGCGGCGACAAATGGTTCGCCACTCGTCCCGGCTTCTTCAGCGCAGAGGGATTCCGCGCCCCGGAACTTTCACCCACGGGCTCGGTCTTCAACTGGACCGAGGACGGCTCGACACTGCGTTTCGACCGACTGGAGCGATCGGCGCCCGCCACCGTCGCCTTAAGAATCCAGGGGGGCCAGGAGGATTCGACCGCGACGGCCGAAGTGGTTCTCTCGGTCGATGGCGTGGAGACCGAGCGCCTGCGGATGTCGCGCGCGCCCCGACGAGTCTCGGTTGAGCTTGCGCCCCGTGCCGGTCGTGGCGCCTCGGTGTCGATCAAGGTCGAGGGCGCCGTCGGAGTGATGGTGGAGAACGTGCGTCTTCGCGCGACTTCGGGTTCCCTCCCCGTGCCCCGCGAAGCCCATGGCGCGCTCGCCTTCGCCGCTCTCGCGACATACCTTGCGGCGCGCGTCGGTGGCGCCGGTTCGTTAATCGCGCTCCTCGCCGCTTTCTTCGAGTCCACGGTGGTCGGTTGGCTCACCACTTCGGGTGGAGCGTTTCTGGGCCGCTACAGCGAACACATCGCGTGGATCGCTCTTGCGTTGCTCATTCTTTCGCTCGTTACCCTTGTGATCCGCGACCTGCGATGGAGGCGCGCGTGGATCGGGGTCTTGTGGCTGACGGCGTTGAAGCTCACCACCCTGGGCCATCCCCACATCAAGGACGGCGACGCCACGTTCCACGCGGACAATCTCGGACGGGTGCTGAACGGCGAGTGGTACATCACCTCCGCAACTCCGCCGCCGGCTATCGCGTTCCCCTACCCTCAGGGGCTTTCCGCGGCCGCCCTTCCCTTTTCGGGTGTGCCACGGGATCAGTGGGTGACGCTACTGCGCACCGTCGTGCTGATCGCGGAAGTCTGCGCGGGATTCGCGTTCTCCGTGATGGTGGCCTCTCTCTCGACGCCCGCAGTGGGCGCCGTCACCTTCGCCCTTCTGGCTCTGGCCCCCGAGGGCCTCGTTGTCCTCTTCATCGGGAACCTGGCGAATCAGTTCGCCGATGCGCTGATGATCCTCGGGTGCGCATTCCTGATGGCGAAGCGGCCCGTCCTCGGCTTCTTGTCCCTGCTCGGCGCATTCCTCTCCCACCTCGGCGCCGTCCTCGTGGGTGCGCCACTCGCCTTCCTTCTCGCCCTTGCCCTGGTTCGGGGAGATACATGGTCCGCCCGGTGGCGACGTACCGCACCCGTGCTGCTGGCCTTGGTGGCCGCGTTTGTCCTCTACTACCGCCGATTTGCGGACGTGGTGCTCGCGGCATTCGAACGAATGACCGCGCTCGAAGGGGCGTCGGCCGCGGGCCCCATGACCGCGCCTATTGCCGACAAGCTGGCGCGCATGAGCGGAGGCGGCCTGTGGTGGATCACCGCCGTCCTTTTCGTGACCGCGGCCATCGGCATAGCCACCTGGCCACGCGACCGCAAGCCGCTCACCCGGGTGCTCCTCACGTGGGGCGGGGTGATGGGAGCATTCACCCTGGTCGGCCTTATCAGCCCGCTGGTGCTGCGCTCCGGTCTTTCTGCTCGACCGGTGATAGCGGCGCTTTGCGCCTCGGGCCTATGTGCGTTGTGGGCCCGCGGTGGTCCGGGTCTCGTTGTTTCCGGCGTCCTGGTCTCTCTGATGGCGATCGGCGGGGCCACCCTGGCCCTGGACTTCTTCCCGTAGCCGTGGCGACATAAATTGCATATGCGATCAGAACCGCGCGGATGCGCCGCGCAAGAAAAGGAAGTGGGCATGGCCAAGCTCGTCTTCGGAATGAACCAATCCCTCGACGGGTACGTCGACCATATGGCGTTTGCGCCAGACCCCACGCTCTTCCGCCACTTCATCGAGGAGGCTCAGGGGCAGACGGGCGCTGTGTACGGGCGCCAAATGTATGAGGTCATGCGTTATTGGGACGACGAACATCCTGAATGGGATGCAGGGGAACAAGCCTTCGCGGCGGCGTGGCGGAAGCAGCCGAAATGGGTCGTGTCACGTTCGTTGAAGTCGGTCGGCCCAAACGCCACGCTTGTCGAGGCTGATCTTGAGGGCGCGATCCGCATGCTAAAGGCCGAGCGAGAGGGGGAGATCGAAGTTGCCGGCCCGGGCTTGGCGCAAAGCCTCACCGAACTGGGCCTGATCGATGAGTATCGAATCTACCTGCACCCCGTCGTGCTTGGTCAGGGTAAGCCATATTTCGCCGGACCCCGGCCGCCGCTCCGCCTGATCACTAGTGATCGGATTGGCGAGGATGTGATCAGGTTGACCTACGCCACTTGTCAACGAGGCTGAGCCTGGGCTGCTGGGCGTCGCATTAAGCGTGAACGGCTCAAAGCCGAACTGACGGATCCTGGAGGACCTCTGGTCGCGCGGAACGGACGGGTTCGGGGCGTCTGTTTCCCGGTCGAAGGGCGGTCCCTGAGCGCCTGTCCGTCTGCTTCCAGTCGAAGGGCGGTCCCTGAGCGACTATCCGTCTGTTTCCCGGCTTGCGCTGAGCCTGCCGAAGCGTCGAAGGGCCCCTATACTGCCCGAGTGCATCCCCGGCCCGGAGCCCGGCTCGGACCCTATGAGCTCATCGAACCGATCGGCCACGGCGGTATGGGTGAGGTCTATCGCGCGCGCGATACGCGTCTGGGTCGTGACGTCGCCATCAAGTTTCTGAAGGCCGAACTCTCGACCGATCCACAGGCACTCGCGCGATTCGAGAGCGAAGGTCGCGCCGTCGCGGCCCTCTCCCATCCCAACATCATCGCGCTCTATGACGTCGGCCGCGAAGGCGACACCGTGTACGCCGTAACCGAGCTGCTCGAAGGGACGACACTGCGCGAGAGGCTTTTGGGCGGGCCGCTGCCGCCCCGGAAGACTCTTGAGTACGTGCGAGCGGTGGCGGAGGCGATCGCGGCGGCGCACAGCCGCGGCATCGTCCATCGTGACTTGAAGCCGGAGAACGTGTTCGTCACCAACGACGGGCGGGTCAAGGTCCTCGATTTCGGGATCGCGCACATGGCCGCGGCCCCGATGACGCCCGCGATAGATGACGCCGGCGAGACGCGCGAGAAGCCAAAGACCTCGCCGGGTACGATGATCGGGACGATTGGCTATATGGCGCCGGAGCAAGTCCGCGGCGGCGCGACCGACCCCCGGACCGATGTCTTCGCGCTGGGCGCCTTGTTGTACGAGGCCCTGAGCGGCCATGCGGCGTTCAAGCGAGAGACACCCGCTGATACGCTCAGCGCGATCCTCACCGCGGAACCGCCCGACCTTCCGCGGATCAGCAGCAGTGCCGGCCCTGCGATCGAGCACATCGTAAGGCGCTGCCTCGAAAAGGCGCCCGAGGAGCGATTTCAGTCGGCGCGCGACCTGTCGTTCGCTTTGGAGGCGCTCTCGGCGGGCACGGGCGGCGCCTCTGGTAGCGCGGAACGGCCGGGTTCGGGGTCGGGTTCGGGCCCGGGGTCGGGTCGGCGCAATTTGCGGATGATCGTCATCGCGTCGGGCGTGGCGGCAGCGGTGGTCGCGGGGAGCTTCGCGGCCGGACGATTCACCGTAAAGGCGCCCCCATCAGCACCGCCCGCCTTGTTTTCTTTGTCGGCGAATACCGCACCCTTTGATGCCGTATCGGTCTCTCCCGACGGACGCTACATTGCCTACACGGGAGCCGCCGCTCCCACCAGCGCCGCGGGCAACACCGGGGTTTCGCTCCGGCGGCTCGACTCGCTCGGCTTCGCTCCGATGTCGGAGACGAGCTCGGCGTTTCGCCCGTTTCTCTGGTCGCCCGACAGCAAGACGTTCGGGTACTTCGTCGACACGACGCTGATAGTTCGAGAGGTGCCGCCCTTCGACGAATCCCCATCGACGAGCTCAGGGACCGGGGCGCCGCGCGCGTTGGCCCAGTTCCCCGGACGCGCTACAGGTGCCGCCTGGGGGCCGAACGGTGTGCTGCTCGTGTCGACGGCTGCCGGAGTATTCCAAGTGCCCGCGAAGGGCGGCACTCCGCAGTTGGTGATGAAAACGGATCTCGCGCGAGAAATCTGGCGCGGGTGGCCATCGTTCCTGCCCGGGGGCGACCGTTTTCTCGATACGACGCTCCGCAACAACGGTTCGGAGAGCACGCTCGAAACGCGGGCCGCCTCACTGGATGGCCGTGAACTCGGGACCGTGCTGACCGGGGCGGTCGGAGCGATGTACGCCGATGGCTACCTGCTCTTTGGAATGAGCGGTGCCCTTTACGCGCAACCCTTCGACAGCCGCAGCCTGACCCTCAGCGGGGAGAGGCGGCAGATCGCGGCATCGGTGTCGCAGAACTGGCGATCCGGCGAGATCGCCGCAAGTGCCTCTTCGACCGGCGTGCTGGTGTTCAGGACGGCGCCGCAAAGCGAGGTCCAGTTCACCTGGGTGGACCGCGTCGGACGGAAAGTCGGGACGGTCGGGGCGCCCGACAGCTATACCAACTTCGACGTGTCGCCTGACGGCCGACGCATCGTGGCCACTCGCCGCGATCCGAAGACGGGCGTGAATTCGCTCACGCTGACCGAGGTTGAGCGCGGCGTCACCACGCCGATCACGCCGCTCGACGAAGACGACTTCGACGACCCGACGTGGGCGCCTGACGGCCGGCAGATCGCCTATCGCCGCGCCAACAGCATCGTGATGCGGGCCGCCAACGGTGGTGACGAAAGCGTGATTGTCACGGCCGAGGCGTTCCCGGATCATTTCACCCGCGATGGACGGTTCCTCACGTACGGGCGCCAGCGGCTCGGCTTCTATGAGGCCCAGGCCCTCGATCTGCTGACCCCGGGGGCGAAGCCGGTGATCCTGGTGCCCAACGTGACACTGTCCGACGAAGCTCGGTTCTCTAGGAACGAGAAATGGGTGGCGTACGCCTCCAACCAAAGCGGCGCCGATGAAATCTGGGTGATTCCGTTTCCGCCCACCGGTGAAAAGTGGCGGATCTCCCAGGCCGGCGGCGTGCAGCCGCGGTGGTCGAGCGATGGCAACGAGTTGTTCTTCCTGGATCCCGACGGGCGGCTGATGGCGGTGTCGATCCCAGAAGGCGATCCGCGCCGCGCGGGTGAACCGAAGCCTCTCTTCGCCACGGGCCTGACACCGTCGAATGCCCTGGACCAGCTCGCGGTGGTCGGCGATCGCTTCCTGCTGAAACTGCCGCTCTCGTCTCGCGCGGAGGACTCGTCGCCCATCCAGGTCCTCGTCAACTGGACCACGCGGTAATCGGCGGCCACCTCGAAAAGGAGCACGCATGGTGGACAAGTTCGTCGGGCCGGACGCGATCAGCTGGAGCTTCGCGCACGAGCACGGGGAGGGAGAGGTAAGAGTGTCTGACGGCGGGGTCTTCTTGGGGTGGGAAGGCGCGCGATGGGAGACCCGCCAATGTACCCTCGAGAAGTACATGGACCAGACAGCAGGGCCCAACCACCCCACCCATCGAGACGTGGTCCGGCAGATGATGCCGGAGGCCGCAGCCGAGATCGAGGAGGAGGTCAGGCGGCGGCTGGCGGACCCGACACGGAAGGTCCCGGCTCCCGTACCTCTGAAGGCGGAGAAGGGGTGGTGGGAGTTCTGGAAGTGACGATGACAAGCAGCCGCGAGGCACCCAATCGAACCCGGCCGGGCTAAGCCAGAGGGGCCAACCCGGCGCGGGCGGTTCAATGGATTCATTTCACGACGGTAAGCGTTACATCAACCTTGAGCACCTCTCCCGTCACAGGATCCGCCGCTGAACTGGTCTGCATCGTCTGGCCGTCGCGCATGACGATGTCGACGGAGTCCGAGAACTGCCGCAGCAACGGGCCGCTGACCGCGCTGTCCGGGGTTCGGCGCGAGGGGTCCAGGACGCCCGATTGCTCGAAATCGAGCTGCAGGCGGTAGCGGCCCCCACCCAGGGATGAAGCCGAGCACCGGATCTTCGAGCCCGCGTCCTTGAAGGCCACGGTGGGCGCGTCCCTGACCATCACGGTCACGGGCACCTGAACTCCTATCTTCATCTCCTTCTGGATTGGCTTGCCGTTTTGCTCCGCGGCGTTGACGAGCAGGCTGTATGGAAGGCTACTCACTTTCTTGTCACCGTCGTACCTCGCCATGACGACCTGCAGCTTCAACGGCGTGTCCGTCAACGGGGCGGGTTTGTCCTGCGCTCGTGCGGTCGCCCCCGCGGCCAGCAGACTTGCCATCACGTAGGTCATTGTTCGCTTCATTGCTCATCCCTCTTCTCGTTGTACGAAGGCACCTGCGGCAGCTCGCCTTCAAAAATCTCAACCATTCTCGGCAGTTGCCGACTGCTGACCGACATCTCGCTCAAGCTCCGTGCAAATTGCTGGAGGGCTTCCGCCTGGCCGGGGAGCACGATGGTCTCCACCTCGTGCCGTACCGCGTTTTGCGCTCGCCGAATCGTTACCGACCTCGCCGCCTTTGGGGCATGGGCCTGCGCGGGCAAAGGTATCCGAAGGGCCGCCGCCGGCGGAGGTGCGGACGGGGTGGAGGTCCGAACGTCGGGAAGTGCTGGGGGGAGTGCCGGGCTCATGACCACAACACCGATCAGTACGACGATCGCCGCGACCGGTGCGCCCACAAGCGCTGGCCATCGCCACCGGAAGAGGGCGGGCCGCGGTTGGTCCACGAGACGCCTATGGATACGCGCCGTGAAGTCCGCCGACGGAGTGACCGAAAGCGCACTTCGCAACTCGCGGTCGATGATCAGATCGAGTCTTTTAGGGTCCATTGGAGCTTCTCCGCAAGGCGCTTTCTCGCCAGGAACAGCCGTGACTTCACCGTGCCCTCGGGTACACCCAAAAGCGTCGCCACGCCCGAGATCTGCAGGTCCTCGATCGACGCGAGGACGACGACCGTCCGCAGCTTGACCGGCAGCTCATCGACGGCCCGCCAGAGATGCGCCTTTCGCTCGCTTGACGCCAGGACGTCCTCGGCTGTGGCCGGTCGCTGTGGGTCGAGGGGCGCCTGTTCGCGCGCGGCGCGACGACGATCGGTGCGCGTCCGATTGATGGCGAGTCGCCACGTGATCCGCACGAGCCAGGCGCCAAATCTATCGCGGTCGCGCAGGCGGCGGAAGTGGCGGTAGGCGTTGATGAACGCGCTCTGCGCGACATCCTCCGCGTCTTCACGATTCCGTAGCACGCTATAGGCGACCCGAAACGCAAGCACCGAGGTCTCCGCCATCCGGGTCTCGAACTCGCGTTCCAGATCGGTGTCCAATGCCAGAAAGCCGCCAAGGAGTCGTTCCGCTATTTCATGCATTCTGGTCGCTTCAAAGTGACAAGACACCGCCAACGTCGAGTTGGTTCACTGAAATCTATAGGTTCCCCTGCAAAGCCTGATCCCGGACCCGACCGGCCCGCATTGGCGGTCGACGATCGCTCTGCCCAGCCGGGTCAGGGCAAGGTGAAGCAGAACGTCGTCCCGTGGCCGAGGCCCTCTGACTCGATCCACATCCGGCCGCCGTGGGCCTCGACGATCCGCCTGCTCAAAGCGAGTCCAACGCCGGTTCCATCCGTGCCCGGCGACAGCTTCTCAAATAAATTGAAGACCTTCTCGTGGTAACGCGGTTCGATCCCGATGCCGTTGTCACGAACGAAGAACACCCTTCCCGAGGGCCCGTGGCGAAAACCCACGAGGATCCGCGGCGGTATCTCTTCGCCTTTGAACTTGACCGCGTTCTCGATCAGATTCTGAACGACCTCGGTCAGGCGTTGGCGGTCGCCGCGGACGACCGGCAGGTCTGAGGAAATCTCCACTTGAACGCCGCCCGAAGACAAGAGTCCGCGGACCAGGTCTGAGGCGTCTTGAGCCACGACCTTCATGGAGACGTCCTCGACCGCGTTCAGGACCCGGCCAACCCTTGAGAGTTCCAGCAGATCGTTCAGAAGCTGTCCCATCTTCTCCGTGGCGCGCCAGATGCGTTGAGCATCTTCGCCGAAGCGAACCATGTTCCCGTCGGCGGCACTCGCTTCGAGATGGCCCAGGTATCCGCGGATCGTAATGAGCGGGCTCTTGAGGTCGTGCGACACGGTGTAAGTGAATCTCTCGAGTTCCGCGTTTTTCACCTCGAGCTCCGTGAGCGCTTCCCGCAGGTTCGCCTCGGCCCGCTTTCTTGACGTGATGTCCTGCTGAGTCACCCAAACTCGCAGCAGCACGCCATCGTCGAGAATCCCAACCACGGTGACGGCTGACCACCTTGGCTCGCCGCTCCGATCGACGAAGGGCGCCTCCCACGCGGTGGAGCGACAGCCGGAGGCGATGAAGGCGGCCAAGTTTTCGAAGGCGGCGGGCAAGGCGAGCCGCTGGTTTACTTCGTCATAAGTGAGTCCGATCATTTCCTGCGCGCTGGACATGCCGTACAGACGAGCGATGACGTCGTTGCACTCGGCGACATAGGCGTTTTCGAAGAAGTGCTCGAGCTGTTCGTCGGCCGTCTTTTCCTTCGGCCAGGGCTCCTTGAACTCCCAGCGCCAGATGCCCTCTCTGCTGTGTTCGACGAACGCGCGGTAGCGCTCCTCGCTCTCCTTGAGCGCTCGAGCCGTCTGGGTCCGTTCGGTGGTGTCGATAGTGAGGCCGACCACGCCCGAGACCTGCTGATTCGAGTCACGCAGCGCTTCGATGTGCACGGAAAAATCCCGTTCCCGCATCCGGACCTCGATGTCCGCCGAGTGCCCAGCAAGGCCGCGCTTCAGGTGGTCCAGCACCGGTGGGCCCAGGCCGAGCTCATCGAGGGTGATGACGACCGGCTCTCCCACCATCTTCGCTGCATCGAGCCCCAGGGTGCGCAGGGCGAGACCGGCGGCCGATGTCATCTTCAGGTCGCGATCCAGAGACCAAAGAACGGCCGGCATCTGTTCGACCACCATGCGCATCCGCTGGTCACGCTCGGCTAGGGTTCGAGCCAGACGGTCCTTCTCGGCCGCGGCCTCCGCAATTTCGCGGGTTCGCGCGTGCACCATCGTGCGGAGCGTCCGGTTCCACGCGAGAAACAGGCCAGACACCAGGAGCACGGCACCCAGGAACAATGCGGCAATCGCCGCCCACTCTCGCCAGGACCTCGGAGGGATGGGCTCGGCCAGGCTCTGTTCCACGATCTCGCTGAACTCACCCGACTGACGGAGCGTCGCGAGCGCCTTCCCCACCCAGGCCATCTCCCCTTCGCGTCCCTTCCCGGTGGCGAGCCGGTAAGAAGCGATCCGCACGATGATTTCTTGATCGGACGCGAGGCCCACTCGGGCGAGCGCCGTCTTGAAGACGAGATGATTCCCCGCCACCGCGGTGGCCCGGCCCTGCTGAACGAGTTCGATGACCCCTTTTGGATCGCGGGCGCTGACAATGACGGGGCGCTGGTTTATGGGCAGGGCCATGAGCATGTCCTCTGCCCCGCCGCCATCGAGCACGGCAACCCTTTCCTCGTGGAGACCTTCGAGGCTGTCGGGATACGAGGTTCGGCCGGAAGGGAAAAGGATGGCCAGCCGGATCTTCCAGGTTTCGTCGAGGAACGCGATGCGCGACGCCCTCTCCTCGTTGTACGCAAGGTTTATGAGGTCGATACGACCCGCCTCAACCTCAAGCAGAGCGTCACTCGGTCGTCCCAGACGAAACTCGATCCTCTTGCCCGCGATCCGTGCCAGGGCCTTCGCAAGCGCTACGTTCATCCCCTGGGGGACGCCCTGCGAGTCGATGAACTCATAAGGAGCGGACGCATCTCCGCCTCCGAAGACAATCAACCCGTCCGCGCGCGAAGCAGAATCAGTGGCGGGGGGTAGTTGAGACTGGGCGGCCGAAGCCATGCGCTGTGGAGCGTGCACAACCGCGATCCAGGCCAACAGGCAAAAGACCCGAACCGTCCTGCCAAGGTCTCTCGACGCGGTCGTCGATAGAACATCTTGCCGTCCAGCGGGACGGCCTCGGCCGAAGTCGCCCGGAGTCGTCACGAATGCGGGCGCTTCACCAGCACAACCACCCAAGGACTCCTCCCGCAAGACGCGTTCTTCGGCGTGTCCATCTTCGGATTGTAGGTGAAACAGGTGCTGGTCATGCCCCGTGTTGAAGGCGCCGTGACACTTCGAGCAAAGCGAGCGGGCCCAGCGTCGTCACTGCGATCGCCCCGAAGCTGAGCCCTTGACCACGCATCACCAGGATGGAGGTCGCAACCGACACCACGACGTAGGCTTTGAGCAGGATGCGGCCGAAAGGGTGGGGAGGCCTCGACCGCAGGCGCAACTCCCGCGAAAGGCGTTTGGGGAAGCCCTCCGACAGGCGCGGAACGGGCGCCGACATGGACCGCCGCAGCAGGTCGTCAATCCCGGCCTGCCGTTCGTCGAGTTCAGACATGCGAATACCCCCTCTCCTTGAGCAGGCCATCGAGAAGCTGGCGAGCACGGTGGAGATACGACTTGACCGTGTTCTCCGGAACGTCGAGCAGGGCGGCGACGTCCGCTACGCTCGCGCCCATCCAATAGTAGAGACGAAGGGCTGATTGGTAGACCTCGGGCAGGGTCAGGATGCACTCGGCAAGGGCCCGATCTCGCTGCGTCTCTTCCAGCACCGAATGCGGGCCGGACTCCCGAGTCGGCGCGTGAAAAAGCGCCGTTTCATCGAGGTGGGGCCGCCGGTAGCGAGCCCGCGCCTTCAGGTTCACCGCCTGGTTGAAAGTGATGCGGTAGATCCAGGAACCGACTTTCGCCTCTCCCCGAAACGACGGCAGCGCATGATGGACCTTCAGGAACACCTCTTGCGCGACCTCCTCGGCGTCACCCTCAAACCCCTTCCCGAGAATCGAAAGGGCGAGCCGGAACACAGGATCGCTGTTGCGGCGAAACAGCTCCGCAAAGGCGTCCTCATCGCCCGCCTGCGCCCGGGCCACGAGGTCGGCATCGGCGTCCTCCTTGATCAACGGCTGGCATCTTGTCTCAGAAAATGGAAGACGAGGAGGCCCGCTCCGAGGAAGGCAAACGGCAGGGGCGCTACCCAGAACGCGTTCCTGACCGTGGATAGCGTCAGATAGAGCACGACCATTGCTCCGACGGAAAGGGTGAACAAGACGATGCCCAGGATCGGAATCACGGAGTCCGGGTCAGGACCACGGGAATCGCGCCCACCGTCGAGTGGAAGTTCAGGCAACGGTATGCCCTTTTCCATCGCCACCAGCCTCTCCTGATGAATGATTTCGAGTCGCTTCCTGCGACTTTGGTGAATCACGTGCACGCAACCCACAACGCCGGCCGCCAAGGCCAGCGCAACCATGCCATCGCCAGGTGTGTAGCTCATTTCTTGTCTCCTCGATCTTTAAGACAAGGTCAACTTGAGCGCGGTTGCAGGGTTTGGGTGTGGGCGCTCGTACACATTCCAGAACCTCGGTCCGGCAACTCGGACAGCGTTCCTGAGAATCCCACGGAATAAGGCGATTTTGCGCATTTCTGTCTGGCTTGGAGTTTGCTCTCAAGCAATGGAACGCCGGAGCGTGGCGAGAGTTCTCCTCGACGCGCTGCTCCTTCGAAGCCCGACCCGGCGGACGCGCTTCAACCTGAGACACCCGACAAGGAAACCCCTCTATGAAAAACATTGCCACCCTCGCGCTCCTGCTGCTGAGCGCCCCTCTCCTCGCCCAGGACGACGCGGAGGAAACGTCCACCCAGACGTTCACTGTCCACGGCTATCTCACCCAGGCCTTCGCCCAGAGCAATGGCGAGCAACTGATCGGCATCGGAGCGTCCGGGACCACTGACTACCGTCGCGCCGCCGCCCTTCTTCGCTTCACTCCGACGGCCAAGGACACCCTGGTGATTCAGGTGGCGCATCGCCGCCTCGGCCAGAGCCCCTCGCTGGTTTTCGAGCCGGACGTGAAGCTCGACTGGGCCTTTTATGAGCGCAAACTCTCCGACAGTACCGCGGTTCGGGTGGGGCGACTGCCCCAACCCATGGGCATCCTGAACGAGACGCGCTATGTCGGCACTCTGCTGCCCTTCTACCGCGCTCCTTACAACTTCTATCAGGAGGGTAGCTTCACGTCGGAGACCGTCGACGGCGTTGGCCTGACTCATTCCACCTCGCCGGAGCGGCCGTGGAGCGCCGAGGCTTCCGTCTATGTCGGGGGCTACTCCATGGTGGAGCAGACCGAGAACGGCCTGGTCAAGCCGCGGGCCGAGAAGGTCCTGGGCGGACAACTCTGGTTGAGCACGCCCGTGAGCGGTCTGCGCTTCGGTATCGGCGGCCAGCGTCTCGACATCACGGGAAGCGCCCTGGTCCGGGACGGAAAAGACAGCTGGAAGACCGACTACGCCTCGGTCGAGTACGCCGGTTCGCGCCTCAAGCTTCGCTCTGAGTACCGCAAGATCAGGATCCAGGAGGCGGATGTCGACTTCATCGCGGTGTATGGCTACGCCGGGTTCAACGCGACCTCGCGTCTGGGGCTCCATCTCCAGTTCGACACGTCCAAGCTGGAGTTGAACACCCGCGCCGGCCGGCCCTTCACCGCCCCCAAGTACTACGAGGACAAGACGGTCGGCGCCACATTCTCCCTGCGTCCTGACGTCGTCCTCAAGGGCGAGTACCACTGGACCCAGAGCCAGGTGCTCGAAACGCACGCCCGACCTGTCGGCCCGGCCGCGCGACCTGTGAACTACGGAATCGTCTCGATGTCGGTGTCGTTCTAGCCGGCTGAGCAGCCATCACCAAGGACTGAAAGAGATGAACAAAATGATCCGCCGAAACCTCTCGATCGTATTCGCACTTCTCGTGCTCGCGCCCTCCCTCGCTTGGAGCGCTGATTATCAGGTCATCGTAAATGTCGCGAACCCCACCGACATCCTGAGCCGGGCACAAGTGGTCAACATCTTCCTCAAGAAGACCCCCAGATGGGACACCGGCACGCCCGTCGTCCCCGTGGATCAGGCGCCGGCGTCATCGGTACGAGAGGTCTTCACTCAGGTCGTGCACGGAAAAGCGGTTGGGGCGGTTGCGTCCTACTGGCAGCAGCAGATCTTCGCGGGACGCGCAGTCCCCCCGGCCGAGAAGTCGGGTGATGCCGCGGTCATTGCCTTCGTCAAGCGCAACCCCGGCGCCATTGGCTACATCACTGCCGGAGCAGACGCCGAAGGCGTCAAGCTCCTGAGCGTTCGCTAGAAAGCAGGTCCGACGTGACACTGTTGCGGTTCGACTCCCTTTCGTTTCGTTTCAAGCTGTTTCTCCTTCCGGCGGTCGCGGCGGTGGGCTTTCTCCTGACCCTCCTCGTGACCGTCGTGTCCGGCGGTCGGTCGGCCGAGAAACTCTTGCTCGTTGAAACCGGCCACGTGCCCTCTCTGGAGATGAGCCGCAATCTCGAACAGACGCTTGCGCAGATTCAGCGAGGACTCCTGGATGCCGTGGCCGCGGAAAACGCGGACTTCGCTTCGGACCTGGCTCCACTCAAGGCCGAAGCCGAGAGAGCGCTGGTCCTGGGGCGTCGCAATCCGGTCGTGAATCAGGCGGCCTTGACCCGGCTGAAGCAGGACTTCAACACGTACTACGAAACCGCCACCGCCACTACACAACAGATGATCGTCAAGGCTGATGGGCTCGATCTGGGCCCCATGCAGGAGCAGTATCGGCAGATCCGAGACACCCTTGCCGCCAACACCATAGGCGACCGGCGGCACATGGCGGAGGCATTCGAGTCGGCCCGCCAGGCTCAGCGTTCGGCGACCGTTCTGATCGGCACGATTCTGGTCCTTTGTCTGCTTGTGGTGATCGGCGTGTCGCTGAATGTGCGGACGCTGGTCGATCCCGTGGGACAGGCAATGCTGGCGGCGCATCGGCTACGCGACGGCGACGTCAGTGTGCGTTTCGAAACCACGGCGAGAGACGAGGTGGGCCGTCTTGTTCAGGCCCTCGCCGATGTGACCTCGTATCTGCGGGAGATGGCCGATCTGGCCCAGAACATCGCGCGTGGGGACCTCCGGTCCGTCGCGACCCCGAGATCGCCTCACGACCGCTTTGGCCTCGCGTTCGGCGAAATGACGCGCAGGCTCGCGGGCGTTTCCCGCGAACTCAAGGCCCAGGCCGGGGGCATGGCCGCGGCTTCGAGCCAGGTTTCCTCGGCCGCGAGTGATCTGTCCGCGGGCACATCGGATGTCGCAGCCTCGGTGGAGCAGACCCTCTCGAGCCTCGACGAGATGCGGGCCTCGATCGCCGCCAACGCAGGCAACAGCGTTCAGATGGAAGCTATGGCTGGCAAGGCCGCGAACGAGGCAGCCGAGGGCGGCCGGTCGGCCGAGGGCACGGTTCTGGCCATGCGCGCCATTGTGGAAAAGATCGGTGTGATCGAGGAGATCGCGCAGCAGACGAACCTCCTGGCCCTAAACGCCGCGATCGAAGCGGCGCGGGCGGGCCAGCACGGACGCGGTTTCGCGGTGGTCGCAGCCGAGGTACGAAAGCTCGCGGAGCGGGCACAAACGGCCGCCAAGGACATCGGGGATGTCGCGGAACGAAGCGTTCAGGTGGCCGAGAAGTCGGGCGAGCAACTGAAGCTTCTTGTGCCGGTGATCCAGAAAACGGCTACGCTGTGCCAGGGCGTCGCCGCCGCGTCTCGAGAGCAGCAGACGGCTGTCGAGCAAATCGCTCAGGCGATGGCGCGCGTCGATCTCGTCACCCAGAGGAACTCGGCATCCGCCGAGGAGCTGTCGGCCACAGCCGAAGAGCTTTCGGGGCAGGCGGGGGCGCAACAAGACCTCGTCGCCTACTTTCAAATCGCCGACGAGACCGAGGCCCGCCTTGGCGCGGCCGGAGTCAAGAGCAGACTTGCCCGCTCAGGCGAGCCGGGAGGCAAGGCCCTCCGGACAAGCGTTGGACACTACGTCTCACTCCACCACGGAAGTGTGGCTGCATGACCCCGGCGTCGGCAAACTGCTACTTCGCGGCCTTCGCCTTCCGCTCGTCGATGAAATCGCAGATGCGGGTGAGGCCTTCGCGCACGTCCTCGTCGCGCGAGGCAACCGAGACGCGCACCGCCTGGTCGGCCAGCCTGCCGAAGGTGCTGCCCGGGGCCACGGCCACACGTTTCTCCGCGAGCAGGGTCACCGCGAAGTCGCGCGAGTCCATGCCCGTCTCCGCGATGTCGACCATCACGTAAAACGCGCCGCCCGGGGTGTAGCGATAGAGCCCTCGGGCGCGCAGCACCTCAACTGCGATATCGCGCCTCCGTTGATAAGCAAGACGCATCTCCTCGACGCAGTCCTGCGGACCATCGAGGGCGGCGACCGCGGCCCACTGGGAGAACGCGGTTCCGCACGAGACGAAAGGCTCCTGGAGCTTGGAGGCCACGGCGATGTAGTCGGGACGGCCGCGGGTGAAGCCGATGCGGTACCCGGTCATGGCATAGGTTTTCGAAACGCCGTTGATCACGAGGCACCTGTCATCGGTGTCGAAACAGGACACGCTGGTGGCTTTGTTCTCGAAGGTGATTTCACTGTAGATCTCGTCCGAGACCAGCCAGAGATCGTTCTTCCGGGCGAAGGCCACGAGCGCTTCGGTCATGGCGGAGTCGGTGATCTGGCCGGTGGGGTTGGAGGGGGAGCAGACGAGGAGGATCTTCGTGCGCGGCGTGACGAGCCGCTGCAGTTCTCCGAGGTCGGGCTGGAAGAGGGGCGAACGCAGCGTGTAGGCCACGGGGACGCCGCGGGCCAGGGTCACCGAGGTGGCGTAGTTGGGCCAGCCCGGATCGGGGAGAAGAACCTCATCGCCTGGTTCGAGCAGGGCAAGGAAGGAGGTGGCGAGGCTCATCATGGCGCCGGTAGTGACGAGAATCTGATCGGCCGAAGTGGCGACGCCAGTGCGTCGCGCGTGGGACCGCGCCACCGCCTCCCGCAGCGGACCGATGCCCGCGGTGGCGATATAGCGGGTGTGCCCCTCGCGCACCGCCCGGCAGGTGGCCTCCACGATGTGGGCGGGGGTGGCGAAGTCGGGCTGGCCCACTTCGAGGTGGATCACCGGTCCTTGCTTTTCGGCGGCCATGGCGAGGTCCATGACCTCACGGATTCCCGAGCGGGGAATGGCTAGTGGGAGTGGGGCCAGTGGCTTCATGGCGCGGACCTTATCCCCGGGCCCACGCGGGCACAAGGCAGGGCCGGGGCCTCCCGTCGCGCTACTCCGCCGAATGGTGGTGCCGCACGTCCTTCGCCTCGACGAGGAAGATCACGTCCTCGGCGATGTTGGTGGCGTGGTCGGCGATGCGTTCGATGTTGCGGCTGATCAGGATGAGACCGAGGGCGCGTTCGATGGTGCCGGGGTCGGCCATCATGTGGGTGAGAAGCACGCGGAAGACGCTGTCCTTCAACTGATCGACGCGGTCATCACGATGAAGCACCTCGCGAGCGAGCGAAGCGTCGCGCCTCACGAAGGCATCGAGCGCGTCGCGTGTCATCTTCTGGGCGATCTCCGCCATATCCGCGATGTCGATCACGGGGCGCAGCGGCGGCGTTTGAAGCAGGCGCAGGGAGGTCTCCGCGATGTTCACGGCCTGGTCACCGATGCGCTCGAGGTCGGCCCCCATCTTCATGGCCGAGGTGATCAGGCGGAGGTCCGAGGCCATGGGCTGCTGCAAGGCGAGCATCTTCAGGCAGCGGTCGTCGATCTCGATCTGGAGACGATTCACCACGGCGTCGCCATCGATGACGGCCTGGGCAAGCTCGGCTCGTCGTTCCATCAGGGACACAAGGGCCTTGTGGGTCTGGGCCTCGCACAGCGAACCCATGTGGAGCAGTCGGTGTTTCAAGGCTTCGAGATCCCCCTCGAAGTGCTGGCGTTCCATTATCCGAACCTTCCCGTGATGTAGTCCTCGGTGAGTTTCTCCCGAGGGTTCGTGAACATTTGCGCGGTCGGACCCATCTCTACCAGTTTCCCGAGCCAGAAGAACGCGGTCTTGTCCGAGACCCGCGCCGCCTGCTGCAGGTTGTGGGTGACGATGACTATGGTGTAGCTGTCCTTGAGCGAGTAGATCAGTTCCTCGATCTTGAGGGTAGCGATGGGGTCGAGGGCGGAGCAGGGCTCATCCATCAGCACGATCTCCGGCTCCACCGCGATGGCGCGGGCGATGCACACCCGCTGCTGCTGGCCGCCCGAAAGGCTGAGGGCGCTGTCGTTGAGGCGGTCCTTGACTTCCTCCCAGAGCGCCGCGCCGCGCAAGCTTTTCTCGCAGGCCGCATCGAGTGTGCTCTTGTCCGAGATCCCCGCGATTCGTAGACCGTAAACCACGTTCTCGTAGATCGACTTCGGAAACGGGTTCGACTTCTGGAAGACCATGCCCACGCGGCGGCGGACCTCGATGACATCGACACTCGGGGCATTGATGTCCTGGCCGCGCACCAGCAGCTTCCCGGAGAGGGTGACGTCGTCGATGAGGTCGTTCATCCGATTGAAGCAGCGGAGGAACGTCGATTTGCCGCAGCCCGAGGGCCCGATGAAGGCGGTCACCCGCTTCTCCTCGACCTCCATGGAGATGTCGTGGAGCACGTGGTTCGTGCCGTAGCTGAGATTCAGCTTCTCGGCCACGATGGCAGGGGCGCTGCCCGCGGGCACGGGGGCGCTGGTCCTCTCGGAGACCTCGGTCTGGATACGGATCGGGCTCGCTCGTTCTTCGGTCATGGTTTTCAAAAGGGTGTCGAGTGCTTAGAAGGCGGAAGTCTGGAACCGGCGACGCAGGCGGTTGCGCACGATGATCGCGGTCAGGTTCAGGAGAACCACGATCAGCAGGAGAAAGATCGTGGTCATGTAGACCATGGGCTTCGCGGCCTCGACATTGGGGCTCTGGAAACCCACATCGTAGATGTGGAAGCCGAGGTGCATGAACTTGCGGTCGAGATGGAAGAAGGGGAAGGTTCCATCCAGAGGGAGATCCGGAGCGAGCTTGACCACCCCGGTCAACATGAGGGGCGCCACCTCTCCGGCCCCGCGGGCCATGGCCAGGATGAGACCGGTGAGAATCCCCGGCGCCGCCGAGGGAAGGACCACACGCAGGATGGTCTGGAACTTTGTGGCGCCCAAGGCGAGTGAAGCCTCGCGCACCGAACGAGGCACTGCCGAGAGTGCCTCTTCGGAGGCCACGATCACCACGGGCACGGTGAGCAAGGCCAGTGTGAGAGCGGCCCACAGGATGCCGCCCGTGCCGTAGGTGGGCGTGGGCAGGGCCTCGGCGTAGAAGGCGCGGTCGATACTGCCGCCGATCATGTAAACGAAGAAACCGAGGCCGAACACGCCGAACACGATGGAGGGGACGCCGGCGAGATTGTTCACCGCGATGCGCACGATGCGCACGAGCACGCTCTGCGTCGCGTATTCGCGCAGGTACAGGGCCGCGAGCACTCCCGTGGGCACCACCACCAGTGTCATCAGGAACACCATCATCACCGTGCCGAAGATCGCGGGGAAGATGCCGCCTTCGGTATTGGCCTCGCGAGGATCGTCCCAGAGGAAACCGCTCAACCGCGAGGCGTAGATCGAGGCCCGATCGAACCACGAGAGAGCGTTCGCGGGATAGGCGCGGTAGATATCCAGGAGCCGCAGCTCTTTCTCGTCGCCCCCAGCCGAACGGAGCACCAGTGTGGCAGCGGCGGCCTTCTCAACCACCTTCTCGAGTTCAGCCTGGCGGGTCGCATAGAGGGCCTCGTCGGCAGTCACCGCGGCGGCGAGGCGTTCGCGTTCCGCCTTCTCGGCCGGACCGTCGGGGCTTCGTAGCGCCTTGGCATCAAGACCCTTCACGGCCAGCCGGGCCTGTTCGATCCTTCGGTTGATCGATCCGATCTCCCCGCGTTCGAGCTTTCTGATGGCGGCGCGGTCTGCTTCCGCGGTCTCGAGCTTGGTGCGAAGAAGGTCGCCAACCGCCGCCGGCGAGGATGCGAGTTCGGTGCCGGACTCGGAGATCCGCACCAGGAAGCCGAGGAACGGACCGTACTCGCTGCGTTCGATGAACCACGCGTCCTGGGGCTGGGCGCGGGTCGCGATCTCCGCGTCGTTCACCCATTCGAAGTCGACACCATTCAGATCGCGATTGCCGACCTTGAGCAGTGTGCGCCTGTTGACGAGATGGTCGGGATGTCCGGGGTTCGGGATTCCTTCGTGGGAGGCGATCTCGGCCAAACGCCTCGAGCCGTCCTTGAGCGTGAACTCGACGAGCGGCCGCGGCCAGAAGAAGCCGAGACCATTGGTCAGGATCACCGCGATCAGGCCGCCGATCATCAGCAGGCACAAACCAAGCGCGCTCGCGGTGAACCACACCAGCGATTCACCCGCGGGGCGGGCCGGCTTCTTCATGATCGCGGTCATAACGCCTTGTACCGCTCGCGCAGGCGCTGCCGAACAACTTCAGCCACGGTGTTCACCACGAAGGTCATGCCGAAGAGGAGCAGTGCGGCGAGGAAGAGCACGCGGTAGAGCGTGCCGCCGTTCGGGGCCTCGGGGATTTCCACCGCGATGTTCGCGGAGAGAGTGCGCATGCCGTTGAAGATCGACCAGTCCATCACCGGTGTGTTGCCGGTGGCCATCAACACGATCATGGTTTCGCCCACCGCGCGGCCGAAACCCACCATCACCGCGGAGAAGATGCCGGGGCTCGCGGTTGGAAGCACCACGCGCAGCGCGGTTTGCCAGCGACTGGCTCCCAGGGCCAGGGAGGCCGCGGAGAGATTGGCGGGAACGCTTGAGAAGGCGTCCTCGGTGATGGTGAAGATGATGGGGATGACCGCGAAGCCCATGGCAAGCCCCACCACCAGCGAGTTGCGCTGGTCGTAGACAAGACCGCTGGCCGTGCCGAGCCACCCCTTGAAGTCGGAGCCGAAGAACGCCTGCTCTATGGAGGGTCCGACGGAAAGCGCCAGCATGGCTCCGAGCAGACACAGGGGCACAACGACCGCGAGTTCGGTGCCCGGACGAAGACGCAGGCGAACCTTGTGGGGTAGCGCACCCCAGAAGAGCACTCCGGATGTGCCGAGTGCGGGCAGGAGGATCACCATCAGGAGCACGGGCACGATGTGTTGCTCGACCCGCGAGGCGAGCCACAGTCCGGCGATGAAACCGACCACCACGCTGGGCAGAGCGGCCATGATCTCGACCGTGGGTTTGATCTTCTGCCTGATGGTGGGATGCGCGAACTGGGAGGTGTAGAGCGCGGCCAGGATGGCGATGGGCACGGCGAAGAGCAGGGCGTAGAACGTGGCCTTGATCGTTCCGAAAATGAGGGGGATCAGACTGAACTTCGGCTCGAACTCGTCGGTGGCCCCGGTCGATTGCCAGACGTACTCGGGCTTCGGGTAGCCCTCGTACCAGGCCTTGCCGAAGAGAACGCGACCGGAGATCTCGGGATGCGGAGCGTCGAGACCGTAGCGCGCCAGACGGCCATCGGAAAGAGTGGCGAGCACGCCGTCGCTCTTGGGGGCGATGAACGCGTGGGCGATGGGCGCTTCGGGTGGAGAGAGCGAAGCCACCGTCCGTTCGGAGGTGAGATGGATGAGACGCAGCGAGTTGTCTTCTCCAACCGCGAGGAAACTCTTGTCGCGCACCGAGGGGACAAGCGCGACAACCGAAGCACTTTGCTTCTCGTAGGCGTGGGCCCGCACCAGGGACGGCTCGGGATCGTCGTCTTTCAGGCGCACCCGGAAGAAAGCGGAGATGCCGCCCTGATCGTCGCCCACCAGAAGAGAGATGTCGGCGTTGGCCCAGGCGAGGGCGGTGACGCGAGCGGGGGCGAGTGACCGATTCTCGACCAGACGGATCTCGGAGCCCAGCTCCCACAGATAAAGCCCGCCGCGGTCGGTGGCGGCGGCGAGATGATCGGTACTGCCGAGCCGCAGATGGGTGATGGTTTCACCCTCGCCCACTTCCAGGTTGGTGGCGAGGTAAGCCGTCTCATCGCCGCCCTTGCGCTGCATCAGGATGAAGCGCTCGTCCGCGACGGCAGCGAGCACCACCGATCCATCTTTCTCCCGTCCGTCCACAAGACGCAAAGGCCGGTGCTGCGGGTCCATCTCGACTAGAGATTCGATGCGCACCTCGGTTGAAACATCGACCAGCTTCGCCGACTCGTATTGCGGCTGAAAGCGCAGATGAAGAAGCGCGACATGCCCATCGGAGGTTCCCGCCACGAGAAGCGAACCGCTGGCGTTGCGCGAGCCCGCGGTGAGGGTCACCCCCGGCGGCACGGGCAGAGGCTCACGCCGGTCGAGTGTTCCCGCTTCTAGAGAGGAGAGGACGAAGCCCTCGGCGGTGAGACCGTAGAGCTTGCGCTGGTATTCGTCCGATCCGATCACCAGGGCGCCCCGCAGTTCCGAAGCGCCGCTGACAGGAGCAAGGGCCGTGGCCGTGGCCGAGCGGAAAAGCGGCCAGGCCTCACCCAGGATGAACAGGAAGATGAAGAGGACGCTGGCCACGATGCCCAGGCCGCCCAGAGTGATGACGCCCCGAGCCACGCGGTCCATGCGCTTGACCCGGGCAATCCGCTTGGGGGCGGATTGCATCCGGTGCCGCACGGATTCGGATGAGGCGTCGCTCATTTTCGATGGAATCTCCGCGCCGCGGGAAGGGCGGGAGTTTCTAGCGCAGCTTCGCGAGCTCCTGCTTCACGATGTCGGCGGGAAGGGGCAGATAGCCGTCCTTCAGAACCACTTCCTGGCCTTCCTTGCTGAAGATGAGCTTCAGGAACTCGCGGACGAGGGGATCGGTCGGCTTCCCGGGAGCCTGGTTGACGTAGAGGAAGAGGAACCGGTTCAAGGGGTACGCGCCCGACTTCACGTCTTCGTAGCTGCCCGAGGAGAACGGCTTGCCCTCGGCTTCCGCCAAGCCCACCACCTTGACGCCCGAAGTGCGATAACCAAGGCCGCTGTAGCCGATGCCGAAACGATCGCTGGTCACGCCCTGCACCACCGAGGCCGAACCCGGCTGTTCCTTGACCTGGTCCTTGTAGTCGCCGTTGTTGAGCGCGTGCTCCTTGAAGAAGCCGTAGGTGCCCGACGCCGAGTTGCGGCCGTAGATACTGATGGGACGATTCGCCCAGTCGCCAGTGAGACCGAGCTGGCCCCAGGTGGTTACGTTCGACTTGTGGCCGCGACGGCGGGTCTTCGAGAAGATCGCGTCGATCTGAGCGAGGGTCAGTTTCTCGACAGGGTTGTCCTTGCTGACGTAGACGGCCAGGGCATCGTAGGACGTCCGGAACTGAAGGGGCTTGTAGCCGTACTTCTGCTCGAACTGGTCGATCTCGGTGGAGCGCATGGCCCGCGACATGGGGCCGAACTGCGCGGTGCCGGCGATCAGGGCCGCGGGCGCCGTCGAGGAGCCCTTGCCCTCGACCTGAACCTTCACGTTCGGATACATCTTGGTGAACGCCTCGGCCCACAGGGTCAGGAGGTTGTTCATGGTGTCGGAGCCGACGCTGTTGAGATTCCCGGAAATGCCGCTGACCTTCTGATACGAGGGCAGAGCGGGATCGACCTTGATCTGTTGGGCCTCGGTTGAGGCGGCGAGCAGGACGGCGAGTGCGGCGGGAAGGAAGGTTCGGTTCATTGGATCACCATATGGAGGTTCGGGTTTTGCGATTCGCGTGCCACGCTAGTGGGCGGAAAAGCAGCAGGGGTTAAGCACTCGTTAGCTTCGTGTTAAATCGCCCTGCTCCCACGAATCAGAAGACGATCTGAGACTGGAGGCGCAACTCGTTGTTGGTGGTGCCTTTGCCGCTGTTGGCGGCCTGGTCCTTTAGCTGCCCGAAGTCGGCCTGGACTTTGAGGTTGTGGCGGCCGTAGTAATAGGAAAGAACGGCGCGCCACTCCTTGCGGAGATTCCCCGCGACTTTGTCGGTGGGATCGAACTGGCCGTAGCGCAGACCGCCCTCCCACCGCCGTCTCGAGTTCAGGAGATACGAGGTCTGGACGAAGAAGCCATCCGAGCCGAAGACGGAGCCGGTCTCTGGAGTGCGTTCCCGGAAGTAGTACTCGCCCGTCGCGAACAGGCGCTTGTACTTGTAGACGACGTCAAGGCTCCAGACCGTGTCCTTCAGATCGTTTCCGGTGGTGCTGCGATGGAAGTTGTTCTTCTCGAAGTTGGCGGCGACGGCGAACAGGGGGAAGTCAGCAGACTCGAAATCAGTCTCGGAATAGAACGGTCCGGAAACCCAGGCCCGCTGGGCGAGGGCCTGGCGGCCACTCGGCTGAAACATCACGCGCGCGTTGTACTGAAAGGCATCGTTGTCGTTGGCGCTGCGGGTGACGCTGTTTCCGTTCGAGATCCCGGCGCGCCACTCGAGCTTGTTGTTCGCGGTGGTGCCCCACAAGGCAACACCGGTTTCGCGGCCGCGGGCGTACTGATTCGACACTTCGGAACGGTCGACGAAGGCCTGGGAACCGGACGAAGTCATCTCCTGCCGGCCCCAAGCGGGCTTGAACTGGCCGAACTTGATGCGGAACCGATTGCGCCCCTTGGTCGCGTCCACGTCAATGGAAGCGTCTTCGAGAATCGCTCCTGCGTTCGAGCCGGTAACGGCGGGAACGTTGATCTGAAACTCGTAGGTGAGCCAGGGTTTCATGGCCCAGCCTTCGAGTTTGAATTTGGCCCGGCGGATCCGGAACGAGCCCTTGTCGTCGCCCTTGTTCGCGGTGCCCGAGAGCTGGACGGCGTCATCGGGGAGTTCGTGGGTGTACCGCGTCTGGAGCCGTGTCGACATCTCGAGATAGGCCGACTCAGTGGTGATCCTGGTCTTGCCATCGCGCCAGACCAGGTCGAGCCGTGGCGGTTTTGGCTTCACCACCACCTCGGCGATGTCGTGCTTGAAGTTGTAGAGGTCGATGGCCTCCTCGGAATCGAAGACCACGGTCTCCCCCGCGGGGCCGTAGTTCAACCGGGTGATGGCGCGGCCGGTCTCGCCGGTGGCGACCCAGCGCTCGTATTCGGCGCCCAGGTTGAAAACGTAGATCCGACCTTCTTTGACCGCCTCTTTGTAGAAAAAGCCCTGGGCGAGGGCCGTGGTCGAGAGCAGGACGGCGACAAGCCACAAGGCGGCTCTCGCGCCGAGGCTGAGATTTCGCGATTTCCAGTTCATTGGTAGGCCCCCCAATCGAACGGCCCTTCCGGAGTCGGAGAGCGTCGATCGCGGAGGAGGCTAGGCAGGAAAAGAAAACGCCGCGACAAGATCGCGTTAACTTTCGGGAAAATGTGACAACGGCGTGACGCCTGGACGACGGTGGCGTGACCGACGCCTGGCCCTCAGCCGACCGCCACCGCCGGGGCCAACGGCCCCAGAGTGCGCTGATTCAGCAGCACCACGGGGCCGGGCGTCTGTTTCGCCGCCGTTTTCACCTCGGCCGCCCACTCCACGAGGAGGCGATAACTGACGTCCGCTTCCCCCCTCCAGGCGACAAGGCCGATGGAAACGCTGGCCAGACCGAAGCGGCGACGGCGGCCACGTCGATCGATGCTATCGATGCCCCCGGCGAGGCGGTCCTCGGGGTCGTACAGCCCCACCACACGCTCTGAGAACTCAAAGGCCGCGCCCCGCGCGCGCCCTACAGCGTCTTCGTCCTCGATCAGGAAAGCGAAGTCGTCGCCACCGATGTGCGCCACCATTTCCCCGGCGCCTTGCTGGAGGTATCGCTCGAGGATCTCGCCCAGCAGCTTGAGGGCCTCGTCGCCACGACTGAATCCGTACCGATCGTTGAAGGGCTTGAAATCATCGAGGTCGGCCCACCCCAAGACGAACGGGCGCCCTTCCCGGAGCCTCGCCTCAACGGCACGCGACAAAGCGGCGGTGCCCGGCAGTCCGGTGAGCGGACTCGATTGGAGGGCGTAGTCGACCTTGAGGCGCGTCATCTCGGCCAGGAGGCGATCGACCGGGAGCAGGCCGTGATAACCACCCGCTTCGTTCTCGACAACCACGGGGTCGAACCGCCTGTAGGCCGGGCGACGTCGGACTACTTCTGCCGCCTGCTCCAGGGTGGCGAGGGCGGGCAACCGGTCGAAGCCCTCGTTGTGAGCCCCGACAAACTCGGTCACCGGACGTTCACTCCAGAGCGCGTGGCCATAACGATGTCCGAGGTGAAAGAAGAGGACGTTCTGGGTGACGAGCCCCAGAACCAGCGATCCATCGAGGACGGCGATAGCCGCGGGCTCGGGCTGCCGTTCGAAGAGAGGAATGAGGTCACCGATCCGGGTCTCAAACCCCACGCCCTCTCTGGGAAGGGCGAGGGCGCCGATGGTTTCCTCCGGAGAATCCAGCAGGGCGATACCCGTCATACACGCTGGTGAGATCGAGACGACGTCCTGGGCCGGCTGAGGGCCGCCGGTGAAGTAGCCCTGGACCACGCGGATTCCACAGGCGCGGACGGTGGTGAGGTCCTCTTCCGTCTCCACACCCTCGGCGATGACCGCGCAGTTCACGCGCTGGCCCAGATGAGAGATGGTCTCCAGAAACGCCCGCTTGCGCGGATGCCGGCAAGCTCCCGTGACGAGAGCACGGTCGATCTTCAGGAACTCCGGTCCGATGTCCACGAGAAGCCGCACGTTGGCGAAGCCCGCGCCGAAATCATCGATGGCGATTTGAAAGTGAAGGTCGCGCAGAGGTCGTATGGCCGAAGCGAAGGCCTCCGGATCGAGCACGTTCTCGAGTTCGGAGATCTCGATCACCACCTGCTCCGGGGACAGCCGGCACTTCCTGATCCTCCGGACCATTTCGTCCGCATGGAAGCGGGGATCCAGAAGGGCGGTGGGGGTGAGGTTCAGGAAGAGTCGGCCATCGGGCAGGTCGTCGACCGCGGCCAGGTGCGTGTCGAGCGCGGCGATCTCGAGATCCAGAAGCCACGGTGTTCCCGTGGCCGCCGCGAATGCCGCGCCGGGGTTATTGAGGACCAGGTCCTCGGGAAGCCTCAATAGTCCTTCGAAACCGATGGCCTTGCCCTCGGTCAGCGAAATGACGGGCTGAAATACGCTCCTGAACTCCCCGGCCCGCGAAAGCAGATCCTGCAGAGGATCGCCTCCGGGTGGGTAAACCATTTTCAGGAGGGAGGCCATGACCCCGCGACTTTCGGCGGCGCGCTCTTGATGCGGTCGAGGATCCGCGCGATCTTGGTGGCGAAGCTCGAGCCGATCTCGGATTTGGAGATGAAACCGCGCGCGCCCGTCCGCGCCACAAGCCGCCGCAACTCGCCCTCTTCGTTGGAGGAGAAGAACACCACCGGATAGTCACGAAGCCGGGCGTTTTCCTGCATCAGGCGGAAGATCTCGTCGCCCGTCACCATGGGCATGTTCACATCGAGCAGAACCAGGTCGGGCCTCTGCTCCATGATGAAGTTGAGCCGGTTGAATGTGGTGAGACAGGTGACGACCTCGAAGCCGGCGCGTTCGAGCAGAGCCGCAGCGGTTCCGAGGAGATCGGCGTCGTCGTCCACGATGGCGATCTTCGGACGGAGCCTCGGCGGCCTCTCGGAAATCGCAGGGTTCGGGAGTGTGGTGGTCATGAGTTCTTGGATCCCTTCATCTCGTTTCGTAGCCGAGGCGCGCGGCAGGAAGCGTGACCAGAAACCGGGCGCCCTCGCCGGGTTCGCTGCTCACCTCGATGCGCCCCAAAAGCTGGTCCACCAGGCCCTTCACGATGCTGAGCCCGAGGCCCGTGCCTGCGTGCCGCTTGGCCCGCGTGGCATCGAGTTGCCCGAAGCGGGTGAACAGCCGCTCGCGATCCGCGGGCAGGATTCCGGGGCCGGTGTCGGCCACGCCAAGCGTAAGCACATCGACGGTGCGGTCCCCTTGGAGGGTGACCGCGCCAAACGGCGTGAACTTGATGGCGTTACTCAGAAGGTTGGTGACGATCCGTCTCACGAACGCAGCATCCGTGGGGAAGGGCCGACGAAGCGCCTGACCAAAATGAATGCGCAACCCCAGCCCCTTGGCCTCCGCCATGGGCTTGAAGGCGTCATACATTTCTTCGAGGAGAGTCAACACGTCGCACTCTTCACAATCCGGAAGCAGGGCCCCCGCATCGAGCCGATGCCGGTCGAGGATGTTGTTGACGATGCCGCCGAGTTCGGAGGCGCGGTTGGACAACACACCGAGTCGTTGCGCCTGGGTGGCCGACAAGCCCTCGTCCCCCTTGAGCAACTCGACAAGGCCAAGGATGGTGTTCACCGGCGTGCGCAGTTCGTGGGTCATGTTGGACATGAACTCGGACTGCAGCCGGTTCAGCTCTTCGAGCCCTCGGGCCTTGTCCTCGAGCACGCTCCGTTCGGCGATGCTCCGAACCAGGAGGTCCTTGTGATGCGACATGAGGGCGCGGAAAGAGACGAGACCGCGCAGCTCGCGCCCCTCGACCACGAGAATGTCGTCGTAGATGCGCGCGGTGTCGCGTTCAAGGGCGAGGGCCACCACCTCGACGGGGTCGGCGGAGGCTTGCGCCGTGGATCCGTCCTCGGCGATCGACGCCACCGGCTGCTTTTCGAGCAGGGCGTAGCCGAAACGTTTGCCCAGTTCCCTGAAGAAGCGAGGGCGGGAGACCATCTGCGGATGCCTTCCGCCCACTACCGCCACTGCGTCGAACTCCGGGTTGTCCTCGAACAGCTTGATGACCCGTCCCACCGGAGTGTGCTCATGGACCCGAAGATCGTGGGAGATCAGCTCAGCGATGGTGCGATGCCGGGCCTGTGCCGGGCGGTCGGAGGGGATCGAAGCGAGCGGTTCGACGAGGGACATTCCTCCCGCACCTTAGGCAGGAGGTATGACGCCACCGTCACAACGCGGTGATCATGGCGCGCTCGCGGCCTCAAAACTACCGCAGCTTCATCACCGCGGTGCGCACCCGCAATGGCGGCGGCGTGGCCGTGCCCTCGGGAGCGGTCTCCGCGAGTACCGCGATTCCTTCCTGAAACCAGACCGCTTGGTGATGGTTTGGCCGAACCGAGGCACCCATCGCACGTCGCGTGGCCGCTAGACGCTCTTTGACGCCTTGTCTTCCTTGAACGGTTGCTGCACTGACACCGAGTAGTAGAGGATGACGACAATCGAGAGGATGTCGGCTCGTGAGTCGACTGCTCCGCCGTCAATCTGTTCGGGCGCCATACAGCCTGGAGTTCCGACCATCTCTCTGGATTGGGTCAGGGCAGCGATGGTGTCCTGGGCTTCGCCCCAGGGTACCGCCCGGGGTATGGCGGGAGGCGCACCATCTGCACATGAGTGGGTGTCAACTACTTCGGTGGCGGGACCCCATTCTGATAGTCGTCGTTGTCGGTGGGCCCGTTTGTCATGCTGCATCGCCAATCGCCGAATGTCGTCTTGTAGCACTCGCCGGTCGCTTTGCGGTATATCTGAACACTGCAGTTTTTGCCCGGCGCGCTTGAGTTCAGGCCGGCATCCTCCGGCAGGCATTGATATCTGGTATAGCTGCCGCGAATCGGGTAGATCGGAGCCTTCGGATCTATGTCCGGGACACCTAGATCGGCGTTCGCGCTGTAAGGGCGATCGCCTCCGACTTCAACCTTCTCGTTTTCGACCAGATACAAGTATGCGCCGCTGACTCCTTCGGCTTGGCAAATAAAATACTGTTTGGCGAGAGTCGGCGTCATTGCGCCAATTGTCGGCGCAATAGTGTTTTCGCAGGTTCGCGGATCGCGCGCACCATATTTGTTGAGTCTCTTTGCTCGCGCGGGCTGTTTGGCTGTTTGATTTTCGGGTTTGCTCGTTCGAACTTGGTTGGCGGCAGCGTTTTGATTGTTGCTCTGCCTGTTGGCCCCAATAGGACGCATCCTGTCTGCTTTCACCCACTCGTGATAGGCACTGCCGTAACCGTCAAAGGCGATTTTGTAGGAGTCGCCTTTCACTTCGAGAACTTCCGCCTTGAACCACTCAGCGTTCCCTTGGACTTCGATTTTGGACCCAACTTTGTAGCCTGCTTGCGCGAAGCCGACCGAGCCTTCCGCAAACACGAGAACGGCAATTGCGATTGCCGCAAGAAATGCGTGTTTTTGCCAAATTGAGTGTGCTCTTCTTTTCATCTGAACTCCTGGAGGCGCGAATTGACGCCCTTAGTGAATAGGCTGGGCTATGGAACTTCAGATGATCTGGGCAATTCCAGAGAAGCTGAGAAAAGAGCGGGCCAAATGTGATTCGGTAGCAGCTTGCGCTCGATCACTGGTTTTGTAAAGCGGGCGGGTTCGTTGTGGTGCCGCAATGGCCTTGGGCCACGCCGACGGCGCAGTCGCCGTTGAGATGGATCCATTGCCGCTCCTCTGCCGGCTCGCAACCAGCGTGCCTCCACCACGCTTCCATACGGTCCGCTATGCGGGGGTTCCTCAGTGGCTTTGAGGGGCAGGCGGGGCTTCATGCGCGCGGGGGCTGACACTGACCGCAGTGGTCGTCGCTTTCCTAAATCCGCGCGACCACCTCGGCGAGATCGAACTGGCCGGCAAGGGTGCTCCTGGGCTCGCCCTCTTCGATCAGACGCGCGGCGCGGGCGAGGCCGCGATCAGAAGGCGATCATCAATACCCTCCGCGTCGAGTGCATCGAACACGTCGGCTGGGCGGAACGGCGCGTTGAAATCCTCAAGCCGTTAGGCAGGAGGTATGACGCCACCGTCACATCGCCGTGATCATGGCGCGCCCACGCCCTCAAAACTACCGGAGCTTCATTACCGAGGTGCGCACGCGCGAAGGCGGCGGTGTGGTGGCTCCCTCGGGTGCGGCGCCCACTTCGGTCCACGCGAACACGACTTCCCCGCCCGAGAGTTCGAGCCGAGGGAAACCGGAGGCGCGGGCCATCGATGTGCTCGCCACCTTGAAGGCCGGCTGTAAGGCGCCCGCGGAATCAATCAATGCGGCCTTGATCTCGGCGCCACCCCCCTCGCCCCGACCCAGCCAGGAGAGGAGCGATTCACCGGCGGGCAGGAGAGCGATGTCCACACGACCGAGTGGGAAGGCGGCATCGACCTCGAGGAGGGGGGCGAAAGTATCGCCGCCGTCACGCGACACCGCGGCTCGCACCCGTGGCTTGCCTCCGCCCATGGTGAACCAGACCATCGACACCGCGTCCCCGCGCGCCGCGAGAGCGGGGCCATTCACCGGACATGCGTTGATCTTCCAGCCGTCCTTGGAGAAATCGCGTGGCTCAACCTTCTCCGCGAAGGGTCGAACGAGGGAGATGTCGCGCAGTTCGGTATCGGACCGGTCGCGGTATGCGGCGAGCAGACCCTTGGACGTGTTCACCACCGCGGTCTGACAGCAATCGCAGACCCGGGAGTCGAGTACTGCCTCGCGGACGCGCGTTCCGTCGCTTAAGAACTCGGCCGAGCGCAGGGTCATCGCTCCCCCGGCCGCGGCGTGATCGCCGCCATCGTGGCTCATGCCCTTGGTCTCCCGTCCGTCCAGCCAGACCACGACCAGGCCCTTGTCCGTGGTCGAGAACGAGACAAAGCCGTGCTCGGCCTTGGTCCCATCTGTGTTCACCAGGAAGGACTCGCCCCAGGTTTTCCCGGCATCGCGAGAGATCCGCGCGTTGATGTTGTAGTCGTAGGTTCCCTCGCCGCTGCGAGCCAGCCAGTGCGTCATGACCGAACCGTCGGGGAAGATCCCAACACCCGGAAAGTCAGCCCAGTTTCGCCAGAAGGTTTTCCCCTCGTGCACGGTGGAAGGCTCCTCCCAGAGACCCCCTTCTTTCCGGTGGGCCAGGCGCAGGCGATGTCCAGCGTTCGCGGGCAAGGTTTCCATCCATGTCATGTAGACGCCACCGCGACCGTCCGACACAAGTTGCGGAAAGGCCGAATCGGCGGAGGCGGGGGTGACGAGGGTCTCGACCTTCCCTGGTGCTTCCGCGGCGGAGGTAATGCCGGCCACTCCCAGAAAGAACGCGGAGAGGGCGACGCCGAGCGAATGGGGCTTCTTCATCTCCCAATTCTGCCTTGTCCCCGGCGACGGAGGTGGGCGCGAATTACTGCTCCAGCTTCTTCAGGATCTGAGCCGCGTTCGAGTTCTTCGGATTGATCAGCAGCGCCTTCCGGTAGTACAGGATCGCCTTTTCCTGGTTCCCGGACTTCAGGTACGCCTCGGCGAGGCTGTCCCAGACGTTGCCGGAGTTGGGGAACCTCTCCGCGTTGAGCGCCAGGACCGGGATGGACTCCATGGCCTTGCCGTGGCCCATCAGCGCATACCCGAGTGCGTTGAGCTGCTTCTCGCCGAAGTCCCAGGCCCGCGGCTCGTCGCGCAGCAAGCGGCGGTACTCGGCGAGTGCCGCGTCGACTCCCTTCTGCATCGCGATCGGCATGAGGGGTTCGGCCACGCCGGGCATCACCGGTGCGACCTCGATGACGTGTCCCTGCTTGAGCCGCAGCGACACCTTTCGCGGCGCCCCTGGCGTCTCGATTGGGTTGCCGTCGAGCGCGATGAGGCTGGCCTCGAAGCCGTCCTCCAGCCGGGCGAACTTGCGGCCCGGGAAGATCGCGCGCGGCGTGGCCCCGGTGATCATCCGCAACAACTCCAGGTTCGTGTAGACCGAGAGCCTCGCGACACTCTCCATCTCGTCGAGCACGGTCGGTCGATTGTCGTCGACTCCGAGGACCACGTCCACGCCGGATTCCTTGAGCAGCGCCAGGTTCGCACGATGCAGCGCTGCGACGTCCGGCACGCCCGGGGCCGGCCGATGGCTGAGGGTGGTGGTGACCACGGTGATGCGCTTCGAGGCGGCCGCCAGGGCATCGGCGCGATCGATGGGTGCGAGCGGCAGGTGTGCGATCTCGTCCACCCCTACCTCCACCGCATTGTGGAAGTCGGCGGTGCTGGTCACGTGAGCAGCGACCCGCAGGTTGCTGGCGTGGGCGCGGGCGACGACGGCCCCTGCCACCGTGGGGGAGAGCCCGCGCGCCCCCTCGAAATAGATCTTGATGAAGTCGGGCTTCCCCAAGAGGATCTTTGGCCACTTCGCGTCGACGTCGGCGAGGGAGTCCGCGATGAAGTAGGCCTCGTTCTCCATGGTCGGCGCGCCCCAGCTCGGGATCTGCTTCACCACCTCGGCATAGATCTGCGTGGGATGGCCACCGGTCGAGGTGATTCCGCCGTTTGAGTAGGCGACGTCGACGCTCTCGGGCCGGTTCACCCGCGGACGGAAGGACGAAGTCAGGCGTACGGTGTTGTTCGGGTTCTTGACGTAGAAGATCCCGGCCCCGAGGTAGCGCGCGAGCTGCGCGTCGAAGTCGGCGCCGTCGGCGAAAACGTGGTTGTGAGCGTCGCCAAAGGGGGGGATGACGTACCGCCCGGCCAAATCGATCGTGCGGGTCTCGCCGTCGAACGTCGTGCGGAAGACGTTGTCCACGACGTACATCGTCTTGGGCTCGAACCGGGAGCCGTCGAACCACTGGCCGTTCACAAGCCTGAGGTTGCCGTGCGCGGAGGCGGCCGAGGCGAGCAGCAACAAAAAGACGGCAGTCAGTTTAGTAAACATGGGACGATGGACCTTTCTTTCGGGGTTTCGATCAGTGTCGGTTTTGGGGGTAGATCGCGTCGATCGTGGCGTGATCGAAGGCGATCCAATTGGAGGGCGAGACCCGCAAGCCCGGGAGCAGGGTCAGCGCCAGCAGTACGATCAGGGCCACCGAGGAGACGCCGAGGTGCGGTGACGGCCCCGGTCGACGGTCGGCAATTCGGCGGACGCGTCGTAGCAGCGCGTGGGGCGACTCCGCGATCGCGGCGGCGACCGCCCGGGGCTGCAGACTCTCAACCGCGGCGCGCAGCAGCGTGTTCGCATAGTGCGCGCTGTCGCAGCGGCCGCTGCCGATCAGCGCGTCGTCACAGCACTCCTCACGCAGGGTGCGGGCCTCGGCGGCCAGGAGATGCACGAGGGGATGAAACCACCAGAGTGCGATCACAAGCTCCTGCAGCCAGTTCAGAAGCACGTCCCGACGGCGCACGTGCTCCCGTTCGTGGGCGATGACGTCTTGGAGTTCCCGCCCGGTCAAACGCGCGGGCAGGTCCTTTGGCAGCACTACGATGGGGCGGAAGACTCCCGTGGTCATTGGCACCAGGACCTCGGTGGAGAGCACGATGCCGTCCGGCCCGATCGCTGCCCGCCCACAGAGGCGGCGCAAGCTCCAGGCCGTGGCAACGAGGCGCGCCAGGAAGAAAACGACGCCGCCCAGGTGGAGGAGCATGAAGGCGACGACGATCGGCAAGGCCTCGGGCTGCATTGCCGCGATCACCACGCCGCGCACCGAGGCGATGGAGGGCGCGGGCGGCGCCGCGCTGAAGAGGCCGGTGGGTAAGGGCAGCATGGGCGGGATCACGAACTTCAGCAGCGCAATGAGGACCAGGGCGTGGCGCAGGCGCGGACTGGCACGGTGCAGGACGCGGAGGAGCAGCAGAACGACCAGCGCGACGGCGGTGGCCTGCCACGCCGCCTGGAGCAGATGGGGCAGCCAGTTCCCGGCGAGCCCTCTCATCGAAGCTTCCCGCCGCGGCCCCGGACGGGGCCCGCCGCGTTCCGCGATTGCAGATCGTCGACGAGCTCGCGGATCTGCCGCAGTTCGCCTTCGGTCGGCGCCTTGGCTTCGAACAACGAAGCGACCAGACGCGCCGGATCGTTGGTGAAGATCCGCTCCATCAGGCGCCGGAGCAGCGAGCGGTACATCGGGCCGGGCGACCCGGCCGCCGCGTAGAGGAACGCTTTGCCCACAGGGGCCCTGCGTCGGGTGACCAGCGCCTTCGTCTCGAGGCGGCCCAGCAGCGTCAGCACCGAGGCATGACTCATGGGTCGAAACTTTGAGAGGCTCTCGCGGATGTCACGGGCCTCGACCTCGCCGCGGGCGTGCAGGACGGCGAGGATCTCCATCTCGGCCGCGGGCAGGATCTCGTCCTTTTCCCTCGCTTTGGGCTCCCTCGCCTCGGGCAACCGGGCGCGTTGGTGAATGGTCATGAAGGATCGATTAAAACAGACGGGCGTCTGAATGGCAAGGCGGAACACATCGAGGAAGCTGCTTCAGGGCCCGCGTGACCTCCGATGTTCCCCATTCCTGCGACGAGCCGTATCGAGCCCGTCCTCTTGTTCTGCGGCGAAGAAGACCGGTGGGTGTGACAAGCCGCTTGAAACAGCGATCCACTACTTCGTCAAAAGCGCGGGCAGGCCCGGCGATACGAGTCCGGCAAGCTCGCTGGCATCCCAATTGGTGAGTCGGATACATCCGTGCGATTCACGCTTTCCGATGAGGGCGGGTGAGGCCGTCCCGTGGATTCCCATCGACTCCTTCGAGAGGTCGATCCACACCACACCCACCGGGCCGTTCGGGCCGGCCGGCAGTTTGGCTTTGGCCTGATCCGCCTTCGCGTCCCAGAAGAGGTCCGGGTTATAGGCAAAGGTCGGGTTCTTGCTCACGCCGTTGATCTTCCAGTCGCCTAGCGGCAGGGGGTCGCGGCTGCTGCCGAGGGTGGCCGGGTATCGGGCGATAACCAGGCCGTCCTGGTCGAGGGCCACGACCGACTGATCGCGGAGACTCACCACGACTTTTGCCGCTTTTCCGGGAGCCGCGCGTTGAACGTTTGGAACCTGGATCTCCTCTCCGGCCGCGAAGGTCTTATCGGGGTTGAGGCGCTTCAGGAGTTTGGGGCTCGCATGGAACTGCTCACCCAGCGCTTCAATCGCCGACGAATAACCAAGGGCGGGAAGCTTCGCCTGATCCATGAGGTCGGGCGGAATCTCCACGAACGGGCCGGCCACGTCCGCCTCGGTGATCGTGTACGCGACCAGGATCGGCGCGTCATCGGTCTCGGCCAGCGTGTTTGCGACATCGACATCGGTGGCCCTCGCCCGCTTCATGATCTGGGTGCGATAAGCGGCCACCGCAGCCTGGAGGTTTCTACCATGCACACCGTCGACTTCGCCGGGCGAGAAGTGGGCGCGATCGAGAAGAACCTGCAGCCGCAAGACGCGGTCGAAGACGCTTGCGGGGGCGGCTGGGGTGGGGGCTTGGGTTGGGGCGGTGCCGAGAACGGCGGCAAGGAGGAAGAGAGTGGAGAAAGTCATACCCCATTAAGAGCAAGAGCAGTGCCTATAAAGGGGGCCTGCGTGACCGCTGATTCCGTTGGAGTTGGCGGGCACAGATATTGCTCTCAGGTGCTGTTGGGGCAAGGACGATTCTGCAACAGGGTAGTCTGCGCTCGGGAGGGGCGGACTGTAAGGATCCTCCGGGCGTCGCGTTAACTGGGTGAAAGAGAGCAAATCGATGAACCATCAGAACACCCATCAAGACCCCGTGTGCGGCATGAAGGTCGACCCCGCGAAAGCCGCGGGGACCGCGCGCCACCGCGGGCGGGCATTTCACTTCTGCTCAAAAGGCTGCCTGGCGAAGTTCGAGGCCGAACCTGATCGGTACCTCCCCAAGCCCAAGTCGCTGACCATGGCCACGAGTGCTGAACCTGAGCGCTCGCTCGACCCCGTCTGCGGAATGATGGTGGACCCAAAGACGGCCGCGGGTTCCACGGAGTACGAGGGGCGGACGATCTACTTCTGCTGCCAGGGTTGCCTCAAGAAGTTCGTGGCCGACCCAAGGCGCTATCTCTACCCATCAGAGGCGGCGCCGGCACCCGCCGCTCCCGCGGCACCCGGAACGGTCTACATCTGCCCAATGGATCCCGAGGTCCGCTCCGATCGTCCCGGGGCCTGCCCGAAATGCGGGATGGCCCTCGAACCGGAAACCATGACCCTGGACGAACCGGACAACCCCGAACTGGCGGACATGACTCGCCGCTTCCGGGTGGCCACCGCACTGACCGTTCCTGTTTTCCTCATGGCCATGGGCGACATGATTCCGGGCAATCCGCTTGCCGGTCTTATGGAGCCCAAGACCCAGGGCTGGCTCGAGCTGATCCTGTCGACGCCAGTAGTGCTCTGGGCCGGCGCACCCTTCTTCGAACGCATGTGGGCGTCGTTCGTCAATCGAAGCCTCAACATGTTCACGCTCATCGGCATCGGCACGGGGGCCGCGTATTCGTTCAGCGTGGTCGCCACTCTTTTCCCCTCGTGGTTTCCCGACTCCTTCCGCTCTCATCATGGGATGGTCGACCGCTACTTCGAGGCCGCCGCGGTGATCACGGTGCTCGTGCTCCTCGGTCAGGTGCTGGAGCTGCGGGCGCGCAGCCGCACCGGCAGCGCGATCCGGGCATTGCTCGGTCTTGCTCCGAAAACGGCGCGACGCGTCGCGGAAGGTGGCGCCGAGGCCGATGTGCCGCTCGACCAAGTGATGGTGGGAGACCGCCTGCGCGTGCGTCCGGGCGAAAAGGTTCCGGTGGACGGCAAAGTGTTGGAAGGATCGAGCGCCGTCGATGAGTCGATGATCAGTGGAGAAGCGGTGCCCGTCGAGAAGAAGGCGGGCGATCCGGTCACCGGCGCCACCATCAACGGGACGGGTGGTCTGGTGATCCAAGCCGAACGTGTGGGCAGCGACACACTGCTCGCGCAGATCGTCAAGATGGTGAGTGAAGCCCAGCGCAGCCGCGCTCCGATTCAGCGTCTCGCCGACCAGGTGGCGGGATGGTTCGTCCCCGCGGTGCTGGCCATCTCGGCCCTGACCTTCGTGGCCTGGGCGGTGTTCGGCCCGGAGCCTCGCCTCGCCCATGCCCTGGTGAACGCGGTGGCGGTGTTGATCATCGCCTGCCCCTGCGCCCTTGGCCTGGCCACGCCGATGTCCATCATGGTCGGGGTGGGCCGCGGTGCGTCCGCCGGCGTGCTGATCAAGGATGCGGCGGCGCTTGAGTCCATGGAGAAGGTCGACACACTGGTGGTCGACAAGACGGGGACGTTGACCGAAGGCAAGCCGAAAGTCGCGAGCGTGGTCGCTTCGCCCGCCTTCACCGAAGACGAGGTGCTGCGTCTCGCCGCGAGCCTCGAGCGCGGAAGCGAGCATCCACTCGCCGCCGCCATCGTGTTCGCGGCCGAAGCGAAGGGCCTCACAATCACCCCGTCCTCGCAGTTCCAGTCCATCACCGGCAAGGGAGTGCGTGGCTCGGTCGACGGACACGCCGTGGCCCTTGGGAACATGGCGCTCCTGGCGGATCTTGGCGTCGACGCGGGCCCACTCGCCGCCCAGGCCTCGACCCTTCAGGCCGAAGGCCAGACCGTCATGTTCCTCACCATCGACGGCAAGTTGGCCGGACTGCTCGGCGCGGCCGATCCCATCAAGGTCTCCACGAAGGATGCGCTCACCCACCTGCGCGACGCGGGACTTCGGGTGGTCATGCTCACCGGCGATCACCGGACCACGGCTTCCGCGGTGGCTCGCGCCCTCGGCTTCCGCGAGGAGGACGTCATCGCCGATGTCCTGCCCGCCCACAAGGCGGAGGCCATCAAGAAGCTCCAGGAAGGCGGCCGATTCGTGGCCATGGCCGGCGACGGCATCAACGACGCCCCCGCCCTCGCCCAGGCGCAAGTCGGCATCGCCATGGGAACCGGCACTGATGTGGCCATCCAGAGCGCCGGCATCACGCTGGTGAAAGGCGATCTCACCGGCATTGCGCGGGCGCGCAATCTCTCTCGCGCAGCCATGAAGAACATCCGTCAGAACCTGTTCTTCGCCTTCATCTACAACTCCCTCGGCGTGCCCGTGGCCGCGGGCGTGCTGTATCCGTTCTTCGGCCTGCTGCTCTCGCCCATGTTCGCGGCGGCGGCGATGAGCCTCAGCTCGGTCTCGGTGATCGGCAACGCGCTGCGCTTGCGGAGCGCGAAGATCTGACTAGCAGCCTTCGTGCATCTTCCCCATCTCGGTGAGGTGCTTGTGGACCTGGTCCGCCAGGGCGGAGACTTTCTTGGGGTCGGGCTTGGAGGAGCGGATCTCCTGCTCCAGGTCCGTGAGTTGGGTATTCATGTCTGCCTGACGTGTTCCCATTTTCTCCATCATGCTGGTCATCTTGGCGTGCTCGTCCGTGCTCATCCCCTTCATGTGGTCCTGGTGGTGCTGCTTCATCTGATCGAAGCTGCGGCGCATCTCGCTGACCGCCGCGCGAACGAACTCGAGGTTGAGGGGATCCGCAGCCATCGTCTGCTCGTGCAAGGCCTTGGCGAATGTGGCCAGATTCTGGTGATAGGCCATGGCTAGAACGTGGTGCGGTTCGCTCGCCATCTTCATGTGGTCGTGCGACATGTCCATCTTGGCCTGCATCCCCGGCTTGGTGGCGTCCGAGTGCTGAGTGGTAGCCCCCACCGTGGTCAGAACTCCGAGGGTGAGAATCATTGAAATACCGGCGGCGGTTCGTGTCTTCATTGGTTTGTTTCCTTCATCTGGGCACTGTGACCATGGTTCCATGACGGAGGGAGTCCGCCAAAGTCCAGAAGCCTAGGGGGAAGAGAAAAAGCGGTCGGTACGGTGGGACACTCACGCTGTTGCCGGCCGTGGCGCTCTTTTTGCAGCGCATCAGCAATCACCGGATTGCCCGGTCTTGTGGAGATCTATCTATGAAATGCAAAGCATGCGGCGAAACCACTTGCGGGTGTGACAAGGGCGGGAAGTGCAATTGCGGCAAGGACTGCGCCTGCGCGAAGAAGCCCGAGGGCTCCAAGTAGTCGGGCAGCCGGGGGCGTGAGGGCCTTCGGGCCCTTGCCCTCGGCTGCGTTTGCCTGACCGCTCAGCGCTTGTAAAGCGTAGAACTGCGGCTTCCCTCACCGGAGGTCATCGCTCCCCTCCCTTCGTTCACGGGCGAAGATTCGGTACAGCGCGGGCAGGACGAGCAGAGTCAGCAACGTGGAGGACAAGATGCCCCCCGCAACTACGGTTGCGAGAGGACGCTGAACCTCGGCCCCCGTTCCGGTGGCGAGAGCCATGGGCAGGGAGCCGAGCGAGGCCACGAGAGCGGTCATGAGGACCGGCCTCAGCCGCGCAACCGCGCCGTTGAAGACGGCGTCGTCGATCGAAGCGCCCTGAGCGCGCAATCGGTTGATGAACGTCAGCATGACCAGGCCGTTCAGGACGGCGACGCCGGACAGGGCAATGAAGCCAACCGCCGCGGAAATCGAAAAGGGGATGTCGCGGATCCACAACGAGAGGATGCCTCCAGTGAGTGCCAGGGGCACGCCGCTGAAGACGAGGAGCGCGTCGCGGACATTTCCAAACGTCGCGAAAAGAAGGATGAAAATGAGGAGCAGGGCGACCGGCACCACAATCTCCAGTCGCCGTCGCGCCGAGAGCAGGTTTTCGAACTGGCCGCCCCAGGCCGTCCAGTACCCAGGGGGAACGGTCACGTCGTCCTGGATCTTGCGCTCCGCCTCCTCCACGAAAGAAGCGATGTCCCGGTTGCGCACGTTGGCGGTCACCACAACCCGACGCTTGCCGTTTTCGCGGCTCACCTGATTGGGCCCCTGCGCGATATCAAAGGCCGCGACCGATCCGAGGGGAATGTAGCCGCGGCCCGCGGGGAGGGGCACCGGCAGACGCTTCAACCCCTCGATGTCACCGCGCAGCTTCTCGGGAAGGCGGACGATCAGATCGAAACGACGATCCCCTTCGTAAACCTGGCCCGCGTCGCGACCGCCGATCGCCACCTCGATGACCTCCTGCACGTCGGCCACGTTCAGCCCAAGCCGCGAAAGGGCCGCGCGGTCGACGTCGATGGTCAGGATGGGGAGGCCGGTGGTCTGCTCGAGCGTCACGTCTGAGGCGCCGGGCACCGCGGCGAGCGCTTGTTCGATGTCGGCGCCCACCGCGTCGAGGGTGTCACGGTCGTCACCGAAGACCTTCACCGCGACATCGCTGCGAACACCCGCGATCAGTTCGTTGAAACGCATCTGGATGGGCTGAATGAACTCGTAGTTGTTGCCCGGCAGCTTCAAGAGCTCGGTTTCGAGTTGTTTCACGAGATCCGCCTTCGGACGACCAGGATCGGGCCACTGGGCCATCGGCTTCAGCATCACGTAGGTGTCCGCGACGCTCGGCGGCATGGGATCGGTGGCGATCTCGGCGGTCCCGATCTTGGAAAATACATAGTCGACCTCGGGATACGTCTTGAGCTTGCGCTCGAGCGCGTGCTGCATATCGACGGCGGTCGACAGGCTCGTTCCGGGAATACGAAGGGCGTGCACGAGCAGGTCGCCCTCGTCGAGGCTCGGCAGGAACTCGGCGCCTAAACGCGAACCGAGACCAAGACTCATGACCAGCAGAACCACGGCGGCGATCGCGGTCGCGAAACGTCGGCGCAGGGCGAAGCGCAGAGCCGGCACATACGCACGTGTGGCCTGGCTCACCACCGGGCTCTCCGCTTCGCTCACCTTGCCGGTCACGAACAGGGCGACCGCGGCAGGGACGAAGGTGATGGACATGATCATGGCCCCGAGCAGCGCGGCCAGAACCGTGAACGCCATCGGGTAGAACATCTTGCCCTCGATGCCTTCAAGGGTGAGGACGGGCAGGTAGACGATCATGATGATCAGCTCACCGAACATGGTGGCACGGCGCACTTCACGGGAGCCCTCGAAGACGACTTCGAATCTCTCCGCCCGGGTGAGAAGACGTCCAAGCTCCTTCTGCCGTTCAGCGAGCCGACGCAGGCAGTTCTCCACGATGATGACCGCGCCATCCACGATGATGCCGAAGTCCAGAGCGCCCAGACTCAGGAGATTTCCGCTCACACCGCGTTCGACCATGAAAGTGATGGCGAAGAGCATCGACAGCGGAATCACCAGGGCGGTAATGACGGCGGCGCGGATGTTCCGCAGGAACACGAACAGCACCACGATGACGAGCATCGCGCCCAGCGTGAGGTTGTGCCGGACCGTCTCGATGGTGGCATCGACGAGCTTTGAGCGGTCGTACACCGTCTTCGCCACCACTCCGGGAGGGAGAGTCTTGTTGACCTCTTGCATCTTCTCCGCCACGCGGTGCGAGACGATCCGGCTGTTCTCCCCCATGAGCATGAACGCGGTGCCCAGGACTACTTCGCGGCCATCCTGAGTGGCGGCGCCCGTGCGAAGCTCGGGGCCCAGCAGCACGTCGGCCACATCGCGCATGTAGATCGGCGTGCCCTGATGCGTTCCGACCACGATCCCTCGGATGTCGTCAAGAGTCGCCACCTGGCCGGGAGCGCGAATCAGGACCTGCTCCCCTCTGCGTTCGATGTAGCCGGCACCCACGCTCGCGTTGTTTTCGGCCAGCGCGCGCAAGACATCGCGGAACGTGAAGTTGTACGCCATGAGGCGGTCCGGGCTCGGGGTGACGTGGAACTGCTTCACATACCCGCCGATGCTGTTCACATCGGCGACGCCCGGCACGGTTCGAACCTGGGGCCTGACAATCCAGTCCTGAATCGTGCGCAGATCCGTGCTGGTGTAGGCCTCGCCTGCGGCGGAGCGGGCGCCCGGCTCAAGGTCTACCGCCCACAGGAAGATCTCGCCCAGGCCGGTGGCGATGGGTCCCATCGAAGGCACGACGCCCGGCGGCAGATTGCCTCTCGCTTCCTGAATGCGTTCGCCCACGAGCTGGCGCGCAAAGTAGATGTCGGTACCGTCTTCGAAAACCACGGTGACCTGGGACAGGCCGTAGCGAGAGATGGACCGCGTCTCCTTGAGTTTGGGGAGGCCGGCCATGGCGGTCTCGATCGGGAACGTGATGCGCTGCTCCGACTCGAGCGGCGAGTAGCCGGGCGCCTCGGCGTTGATCTGGACCTGGACGTTGGTGATGTCCGGAACGGCGTCGATGGGCAGACGCTGGTAGTTCACAAGCCCCAGGCCAGCTATGCCCAGGCTTGCCGCGAGAACCAGATAGCGATGAGCGATCGAGAACTTCAGGATGCTCTCAATGGTCATGAGTTGCACCGAGCTTGCCGATCTCCGCCTTGATCGCGTAGCTGTTGGTCGCGGCGTAACGTTCGCCGGGTTTGAGCCCAGAGAGCACTTCCACCCAGCCGTTGTCGGTGCGCCCGAGCTCGAGGGGGCGCGCCTCGAACCAGTCGCCGTAGCGGACGAAGACCACCTGCCAGTCGCGGAAGGTCTGAATGGCCTCCTCCGGCACCGCCAATTTCGCGGTGCTCGACTCCTCGACAAGATGGACGGCGACAAAGAGACCCGGCCGCAAAGAGCCATCCCGATTGGCGATGGCGATGCGCAGCGGCGCGGTTCGCGTGGCCTTCCCCACCATCGAGCCAATGTACGAAACCCGGCCTGTGGCCTGTCGCGCGGATTCCTTCGCCTCGATACGCGCCTCCTGCCCGAGGCGAATGCCGTCAAGCTGTCGTGAGGGGACTTCCGCCTGAACAAACACCCTGCTGAGGTCGGCCACGACAAAGGCATTGTGGTCGGCCTCCACGGCCTCCCCCACCGTGAGATCGCGCTCGGTCACCACGCCACTCAGAGGAGAGCGCAGCTCCAGGCTCGGCAGTCTGTCGGGCGAAGCGCGCTGAAGGCCGGCCAGTCCCGCTCGCGTCTCACCAAGCGCCACGAGCTTTTGCGCCGCCACCTGCTCCGCAAGTTGCGCTTCTTCGAAGTCGCGACGAGCTGCGAGGTACTCGCGCTCGGCGGTGATCTTCTTCGTCCACAGGCCTTCCTCGCGGTCCAGGACGGTCTTGAGAAACTCCGCATGGTGCGCGGCCGCAAGGTACGTGCTACGTGCTTCCGCCAGTTCACGGCTCTCGATCACCGCCAGCACCTCTCCCTGAGCGACGCGGTCGCCCAGCGTCTTCAGCACGCGTGACACTCGCCCGGAAAGTCGGGCCACCACGTGGGCCACCCGTGCTTCGTCGGCCACGATTTCTCCGGGCAGTTCGATGGATGTCGTCATCGGCCGCGGCCCAACCTCATGGATCTCGATACCCGTGCTCTTCAGCACCTCGTCGCTTAGTTGGACCTTGCCTTCGATCTGCGAGTACGACCAATCCTTCAGCTTGCCGGCTCGCTCCCCCTTCACCTTCACATCGAAGGAGTGAGGTTCCTCGACGACACCTTCGCCGCGCAGGTATTCGGCTTCGGGAACGAAGGCGAACTTATCGACCCGGCCCCCCAGGCGGTGCAGTTCAACCTGGAGCTTGACCTCTGCCGGAGCAACCGGCTTGCCGCTCGCGTCCAGCGGATAAACGCGGAAGTGCGGCGGCACGCCGGTCTCGTAGATCGTCATTTCGAGCTGGAGATCGGGGCCCTCGAGAAGCCTGGCTCCGTGAGGGCCGCGTGGATAGTCGAGAGGACCCTTCACCTCGGCCTCTCCCATCTTGGTTTGCGTCCCGCAGGCGAGGGAGCCCGCGGCAAGGGCCAGAAAGGCGATGGGGACGATTCGTGTTCTGAACATAGCCAGGGTTTCCTACTGAATCTGCGAAGAAGAAGAGGGGGCTTCGGAGAGAGGCTGGCCGATGAGCCGCTCCAGACGCGCCGATGCTTTGTGAAGATCGCCGAGCACGCGAAGACGTTGTGTCTTCGCGTTGACCAGCGACCTTTGAGCGTCGAGAAGGTCGAGCAGGCTGAACTTTCCCGCCCGATAGCCCTCCTCCGTCCCATCGAATGCGCTTTGCGCTCCGGGCAGGACCGTGGCCTCGATGGCCGCGACTTCATCAAAGGCCGCAGTCAACGCGCTGCGGGCGGCCACGAGGGCTGCGTTGAGGCGCGCCTCCACCGCCCGCTGTTCGTCACGCGCCTTGTTCACCCGGTTCCGCGCCTCTTCGACCCCGTCCCGATTCCGATCGAAGATCGGGAGAGGGATCGACGCGCCGACCAGATAGGCCCGGTCGGAGGTCTCGGCGAAGCGGCGATATCCGGCGGTCAAGGTGAGGTCGGGCCATCGCTTCGCGCGCTCGACCGCCGAAAGCGCCTCGCGCTCGGCCACTTCGCTCGCCCACCGCGCGAGGTCGGGATTCTTTGCCAGAAGCGTCCGCAGACTCGCGATCGGCGGAGGGCCAGGAAGAATCGCAAGCTCGCCATCGGCCCGTTCGAAGCGGGCCTCGCTGCTTCCCCACAAGGCCGCGAGTCGAGCACGGTGGGTTTGAAGACCCCGGCCGGCCTTCGCGGCTTCGATACGGGCCAGGGCGAGGCCGACGCCCGACTTCGTTTCCTCGAGGGGTGACGCCGCCCCGGCAGCGACGCGGGCGGCAATGGCCTCGTGAAGGCGCTGGGCGATTTCGAGAGTGTCCGCAGCGAGGACGACGGCTTCCTGCGAGGAAATCACATCGACGAAAGACTCAGCCACCCGCGTTAGAAGGTCCAGGCGGGCTGCCTCATAGTCCATCGCCACAAGATCGCGTTGCGCCACCGCCATGTCGCGACGCGCGCCACGCTTGCCCCCGAGCTCAACCAGTTGGGAGATCTGGATCGTGGTCTGACGTTGGATGGCCCCAGGGGCGTCTGCCGCGGGGGCATCCAGCCCCAGGTCCTCGGTCAGGATGCTGAGAGCGGGATTGGAGAAGCGCCCCGCCTGCAGCAGCCTCGCGTCCCGCGCGCGCGTCTCCCAGGCGAAGGAGGAAAGCTCAGGGCTCTGCGCGAGGGCCAAGGCGAGGGCGTCGCGAAGAGTGATGGGGCCCGTGGGATTGGTCGCCTCACTCGCGGCCGCGCGAGGAAGGGCGCCGGCGAGCAGGGCCAGGGCGAGGGTCGCCTCGCGCCAACGAACAGAAGGAAGGAAAGGGAACATGATCTCGCTCCAGAACGAAAGGAAAACGACGCCCGTGCGCCGCACATCGGCGCTCGGGTGAGCGAGACGAGATCAGATTCTGAGAATCGCGGGCGACAAGGCTCGGGGCGGACCGTGGTCCCGAACTCCGGCGTTCCTTGTAAGAGCGGGCGCGGGCGCCCGCGACGGAACAAGCATCGCGACGATCGCCGGCAGCGCCGCGGGCAGCGCGATGGCTTCAATGACGCGGGACCGCTGCGTCGAGAAGTCGCAACCCAGAAGCGGGTGATCGTGCCGGGTGGCGTCGTCGTCGTGATGGTGGCCGTGGAATGCCGCTTCGAGGCCATCGGCATGCCTGGTTAGGGCGACGCCGTGATGCCCCTGCGTCAGATGTAACGACTCCAGAACGACGCGGCCCCACGGCAACATCAACCCCAAAAGGGCCAACGTCGCGGACAGGGCTCGAAGACCACGCATCCCGCGATGGTACGTCGCGGATCGCATCGGCCGCAACCTGTCGTTGGAATCGGGAGGGTTCCATGTGAACGGGCCCCGGTCCGGTCGTGACCGGCATAGATAGGCTCGACCTCGGGTTCGCTCCACCCCGGTCTCTGGCAACTCGTTGGTACAGACGCTCCTCGGTCAATGCGGATCCGGCGTCAAATGGCGGCAAGCGTGTGAATGAAGGAGGGCGGCCTTTCACCTGGGCGGGACGGACGGGATCTCGATGGTGACCGCTGAGCGTCCACTGCGCTCTCTGCTTTCGGCGGGCTCACCGCCAGGGAAGGTCACCGAGAACACGGCTCCCATCCCCGGTCCGCGCCCGACTTCCAGCCGGCCCCCGAGCTGCCTGGCCAGGTCTGAAACAAGTTGCAGGCCGAGCGATTGCCCCCGCTTTGACTCGAAGTTTTCGGGCAGGCCCACCCCGGTGTCGCTCACGCTCAGGCGCAGTAGTCCAAAGGCGACCGCCTGCAGTTCGACCGAGATGCTGCCGATGTGGCCGTCTGGGAACCCATGCTTCAGACCGTTGGAGATCAGTTCATTGACGAGGAGGCCGCAGGGGATGGCTTGGTCGAACTTGACATGGGCGGAAGCGAGGTCCAGCTTGAGTTGTATGAGGCCTGGTTTGGCGTTGAGGGCGCGGAAAGATTGGTTGGCGAGTTGCCTTAGGTAGGCGCCTAGGTCCACCGCCGCGAACGAGGTGGAGCGGTAGAGCGTTTCGTGTAGCAGCGCCATCGACTGGATGCGGCCCTGCATATCCTTGAGCACAGCCTTGGTTTGGGGAAGATCGTTTCGCCCTGTCTCCAGACTTAACAGAGAGGTGATGACCTGGAGGTTGTTCTTCACCCGGTGATGCACCTCTTTGAGCAGAGCCTGCTTTTCCAACAGGGACGACTGCAGGGCGTCATGCGACTGTTTGCTGGCCGTTATGTCGACCATCAGCCCGCGCAACCACCGGGGTTTCCCGTCTTCCTTGACGACCCTCACAATGTCGCGCAGCCATACCGGGCGACCATCTTGAGCGATGAAACGGTATTCGAAGTCATGGTCTTCGAGCTGGCTCGTGCGGGTCACGCAGAATTGGACGGCATGCTCACGGTCCTCAGCATGAATATGGCTGGCCCAGAAACCGGGCCCGAGCCAGTGCGCCACCGGGTAACCGAGAAGGCGTTCGGCGTTCGTGCTCACGAAAGTGAAGGTGAAGGTGGAGGCGTCCGCCTCCCAGACAATCCCGTCGGTGGAGTCGACCAGATCTCGGAAGCGATGCTCGCTCAACCGCAGCGCCTCTTCGGTTCGCCTGCTTTCGGTGATGTCTTCCCTCGACCCAAATAATCGGGTTGCCTTTCCGTTCTGATCCCGCCCAAGGACACTTCCGACCGCACGGATCCAGCGGAAGGATCCGTCCGCATGGCGCATCCGCGCCTCGTATCGGTAGGCCGGTGCGGTTCCGTTCAGAGCGGCGTCGATACTTTCGCGAACCGCGGTCCGGTCCTCTTCATGGATGCGATCCAGCCACTCCTCGCGGCCGGAGAGTCTTTCCTCGGGGTCGTAACCCAGCATCGTGAAATAGGTAGGGCTCGCAAAAATCCTGTCCGCGGTCACGTCCCAGTCCCAGATGGCGATAGATGTCGCGTTGGTGGCGAGAGTGAGGCGCTCCGCCATTTGCCGGCCCTGCGTTTCATGGAGGATTCCCCGCTGCCACGCCCGTCTGAGAAACATGCTGAGGAGAATGGTGGCGACGGAGCCCGTCGCCCAGATGAAAAGCGACAGTGTAGCCAGTCGTCGCCAAGGCGCCAGCACAGTCTCGCGCGACTCGTCGACCAGGAGCGTCAGTTCACGGTCCAGGGACAGGGTTCGAAAGGCGAATACGCGGGACACTCCCTTGGCGTCGCGGCCTTCAGCGGTTCCTGTGTTCTGCTCTGTCATCTTCCTGAGCAAAGGGATGTCCGGAAAGGTCACCCCAACAATTGACTGATCGAAAGGCGTGCGCATCATCAGGGTGCCGTCACGCCGCCAGAGAGAAATCGAGGTGCCCCCAAGATCGACCAGGCGCCAGAGGTTGTCGAAATAGCCGGGGTCCAGACCAGTGGCAACAATCCCCGAGAACGCGCCGTCGGCCGCCCTGAGCGGCCGGGATGCGCTGATCGTCAGCTGGCCGGTCGTACGGCTGGCCGCCGGGGTTCCGAGAAAGAACGCCCGGTGAGGCTGGGCGCGGTAGATCTGAAAATAGTCGCGTTCAGCAAGATTGAGGCCGATGTTGCTCCCATCCGAGCTGAAAATGATCCGGCCCTCTGCATCCATCACCCACATCGAGCGCGCAAACGGGATCGCTTTCGTCTGGCCGCGCAACCATGCCCCGGCCGAGGCCTGATCGAGACCTCCTCCATCGCTGAGCTGTGCCAGACCCCGCGCGGCCATTTCGAGCCTTTGATCGGCGCTTTCCAGCGTGCGCTCGGTCTGCTCGGCAGCGAGCCGGGCGAAAGATTCGAGGATACGGATGCTCGACTCAAGTGCGTTCGTTCGAAGGTAGGCAAGAAGGATGGCAACCAGACCACCCGTGGCAAGGATGAACGTGGCCACAAACCAGAACAACTGACGGCGAATCGAGAAGCGAGCGGGGAAGACCTCTGGTGGGACAGGCTTCGGAGGACCTGCACTTGCTAGGGAGGCGGTCATGCGCGCTCTCGCAAAGGGACCGCGGCGAAACCGCTGCCGCCGCACGGAACAACGACTGCGACGCTCGTCATCTGGACCCGATCCTACGCCCGGACTCTTCTCTTGCAGTGAATGGCTCGTTCTAAGTCTCGGCCGCTCGCACAAGCCTTCCGCGCGAATCACGACCTTCAAAGTCAGCGGCGTCAAACGGCCGCCTGCCCAACCTTGGTCTGGGCCGAAGCGCCCTGCCCGGACAGGTCGGATTTGGCAGATCGCGCAGGCGGGCTGTCCGCGGCGAAGACGGAGCTTCGCGTTCCGGAATCGACGGATTCTGGGGCGCTGACAAACGCCCACCCTTCAATTCAGAGGCGCGTGCGGGCCAAGGGTGACGCGAAGTCCTCCTGCCAAAGGTCAGGCTGTTGTGAAGGGGAACGCCATTCCCTGGCTGCCGTTGGTGTTGCGCCAATTCGCTCCCATCATCGTCCACGCGACACCCGCGTGGGAGCCGCTCATCATGCCGCCCATGACCCACTGGCCGCCCAACATAGGACCATACTGAGCGCAGTCGAGGTATTGACCGGCCTGAGTCATCAGACCCCCGCCGAGATGCATGACGTAGGTCGTCCGTGACGCCAGCGGACTTCGCGGGGTACAGGTGAGGGTAGTCCGGTCCGTGGACCAGTTGCAGTTCACAGGCATGGTCGGCCCGGCGACATCGCCCACGTGGAGATCGACATATTGCTCCATGCCGCTGCCCATTGGCGCGTTGAAGCGGAACACCATGGAGATCGATCCCGCCACACCCGTGGCCCCTCCCTGCGGGGCGATGGACATGAAGGTGGCGCGTGCCTGAGAACTGACGCCGCTTGGGCCCATCATGGATGCCTCGCTCTTGCTGCCGCCGCAGCCTGCGCCAAAAAGGGCCAACCCGAAAACCGAAGCGACTCCGATGGCTATGCGTTTCATTTCAGTGAGGGGTGCACGAAATGTGCCAGCTGGGACGTTCCGAATTCCTCTGGAAAAGGGACTAAGAAGAGCAGTTCGGCGCAAGACCTGCGCCCTGCTTGAGGCGGGGCGCAGGTGTTACCGCGTGGCATCCGGCGCTGTCGCCCGCCGCCTGAGCCGATCAGGGAGCGCGCTTGCGCTTGAACCGGTTCCGGCTGTAGACCTCGTAAGCACCCGTCGAGGCGATCTCGAAGGTTTCGACGAACTCGTCAGGGGAGACGATCTCGTAGGTCTCGCGGGCTTTCCAGCCCTTGGGGATGTTCTCGAGCGCCTCGCTCTCGAACACGATGGTGTTCGGAGTCGCCGTCGCGACCATGGCGAACTGATTGACAAAGCCTTCCTGATGGAACTGGCGGAGGACCAGGGCCTTTCGGGCGCGGTCGTAGCTGAAGAAGGACCAGTGGTGATGGACCTCTCCCTTGGGGTTCTTGGGCTGAGGCGGATACGTGGAGACGTTGGTCTCGTTAAGGAACTTCTTGTCGAGGACGAAGGTGTAGACGCGCTTGACCGTGCCCTTGCCCGGCTCACCCTCGGACTCGCCCACCCAATCCCCCTCCATGACGCGGATGGGAGCCCAGGGATCGGGAGTCGTGCTTGGAGCGGGCGCGGGTGGCTGTGCGAAGAGGAGAACGAGCGCGGCGCTGATCAGAGTAGGCATGGAATCCCTCGTTGATGCGACAGTACCTCGTTCGATCTCTCGTTGTCGACCAGTGTTGACCTCCGGCCCCTCGACAAACCTCTGAGCACGGGCGGGATGGCTACGGACAGGTAGTTTCGATGCTCCGGGTCCGCTTCAACTTGAACGCCTTCACCCATTCCTCGACGGTCCCCCGTGGGTAGGAGTCCAGACACCGGCCGGGCGCGCTGGAAAGAGACTTGAGAAACCTCACTTATCATGGATCGTCAGGCCAAAAGCACGCCCGGAAGGTCGCGACCGGACGGATCGCTTGCCTTGTGAACGCCACGGGGCCGCTCATGTGACTGACCAACCGCCTTCAAGGAGGACACACCGTGAAAGCAAACAAGGCCTTCGTTACCCTGACGCTTGTCCTCGCCCTTTCGGCTCACGCCGACGCCCAGTCCACGTCGACGTCATCGCCTGCGACCCTGGACGTCCTGTTGTCCGAGGTGCGCCTTCTCCGGCAAGCGATCGAGAGACAGACCCTCGTAGTGGCCAGGAGCCAGGTGTTAGCGGCCCGCCTCTCTGTGCAGGAGCAGCGCGTCGTCCGCGCCCGCGCGCTGCACGAGTCTCTTGAATCGCAGATTGTCCGCGCCAGGGCCGAAGAGGCCCAGAACAAAAGCGCCATCGAGAGGATGGAGGCCGCACTGGATGACCCCGCGAGGGCCGCTCAGCGAAAGGAGATCGAGGCCGAGATCAAGTCTGTTCAGGACCGACTCGGGTCCCTTGAGGCGGCGGTTGTCGACCTCCAGACGAGACTCAGTCTCGCTCTCCAGACTGCGGAGCAGGAGCGCGTCCGACTCGACGATCTCGAGTCCCAGTTACTACGCGAGGATTTTTCCGGCCGCGAAAGGCGCTAGCGGCGCAGGGGACTTGATAGGCCTTCCGGGCCTCGCGCAGAACGGGGCGATACCATCGGCCACGTGAACAGCGAGCCGCAGACGCGAGGCGGGTTCAAAGCGGTCCTGGCCCTGCCTCGCACGGTGTGGCTGATCGGCCTGATCAGTCTCGTCAACGACAGTTCCAGCGAGATGCTGTATCCGCTCATCCCGCTCTATCTCTCCTCCGTTCTGATGGCCGGGCCGCGGGCCATGGGGATCATCGAGGGCATTGCCGAGGCCACGGCTGCGCTGCTGAAGCTCTTCTCTGGCGTGGTGGTCGACCGGGTGCGACGGGCCAAGCCCTGGATCGTTTTCGGCTACGGCCTTGCCGGGATCGGACGTCCGCTTGTCGCGTTTGTGACTGGGTGGCCCACGCTGCTGGTGCTCCGATTCGCGGATCGCGTGGGGAAAGGACTTCGCTCCTCGCCGCGTGATGCCATGCTGGCGGCAAGCGTCGATCCGGAGCATCGCGGCCTGGCCTTCGGTCTGCACCGTGCCATGGACAACGCAGGGGCGGTGATCGGCCCGCTGATGGCAGCGGCACTTCTCGCGGCCGGGATGCCTCTGCGAGAGATCTTCCTCTGGTCAGTCATCCCCGCGGCCGTCTGCCTCGGTCTGGCCATGGCACTTCGCGAGCCTTTGGCGGTGAAGCCCGCCACGCCGCCGGCCTTCGACTGGCGCATGGGCGATATGCCCCCCGCATTCAGGCGTTACCTTGTGGTCGTGGCGCTCTTCACTCTGGGCAATTCGTCCAACATGTTCCTGCTCCTCCGCGCCCGCGAGCTTGGTATTTCGCAGACCCAGGTCCCCCTGCTGTGGGCGGCGGTTTCCCTCGTGGCCGCGGTCTTCTCCACACCCCTGTCGGCTCTCTCCGACCGGCTCGGGCGAACTCGGGTGCTGGTCGCGGGCTACGCCGCCTACTCGCTCTTCTACGCCGCCTTCGGCTCGCTGACCCGCGGCGGTTGGTGGCTCTTTGGTCTGTTCTCCTTCTATGGCCTGTTCATGGCCGCCACCGAAGGCGTCGAGAAGGCGTTGGTCGCGGACCTCGCGTCTTCGGAACGACGAGGGACGGCGTTCGGTTGGTTCAACCTCACGGCGGGGCTTCTGCTTCTGCCCGCCTCGGTGGTCTTTGGTTGGCTGTATCAAGCTGCCTCTCCCCTGGCCGCCTTCGGCTTCTCGAGCCTGTGTGCCGGCCTCGCCGCGTTGCTGATGGCGACCTGGGTTCGCGCCGGTTCACCGGAGGATGAGCGAAGGCCAGGGCTGGCTTAGTCGGCCTACGCGTTCGATAGGGGGCAAACCAGCCGCAAGCTTGAGGATTGCTGCAACCGGCACGGCATTCATGCCTCGGTCGAATCCTCGAAGATGGGGTGATCACCCAGCTTCTTGAGGTCGGCGAGGTTTGTTGCGGTACTGGCCGCCGTGGTTGTCCGTTTGGTATGAAGACCTCTCGATGACCTGCGCGAAGCGAGCGAGATACTCCGGATGCTCAGTGCCCATCCATCGATCCCACCAGGTGAAATAGAGGCCGTAGTTCCATCCGGGTTCGGCATGATGAAGGTCGTGATGCGTGGTGGCGGTGAGCCAATCGAAGAGCGGCCGTCCGTGGCGGTCCGCTGGCATGAGTTCGTAGCCGCAGTGGCCGATCGTGTTGCGCACTAGCTGGTGCAGAACGAAGAACCCGACGACCGACCACTGCGTCGGAATGAGAATCACCCAAAGCTGGACGAACAAGCCCATGAGAAACGCCTCGCCCGGATCGAAGCTGTAGGCCGAAAAGGGCGATGGGTTCCGACTCAGGTGATGCGTTCGGTGAAAGCTGCGGAAAAGCCGGGGGTCGTGAATGAGGCGGTGCGACCAATAGAAGTAGGCATCGTGGGCCAGGATCATCAGGAGCAGGCTGATCGCCCACCACCACGGTCCCCACTCGACCGCGATTCTCGGCCCCCGGAGCCACCCACCCCGGTCGAGCAGGTACGGCACGAGCGAGATCGTCGAGAAGATCGCCACCGAGCGAAGGGAGATGAGGAATTCGGTCCTAAGCTGGCTCCCGGGCGGCGTCTCTTTTCGGATCTTCCGGCCGCTCATGATCCTGGCCAGGGCAACCCAGAGGACGAGCCAGACGCCAATCGAAAAAGAGGCGTACTTCAAGACGTCGCCGATCATGATCGCCATCCACTTGTGCGCGAGTTCGAGATAAAACGGTTCCATTGACCTGCCTCCTTGGTTGAAAGGAGCAGGGTCCCAGGAAGCCTCCTCGCGGGTCTCGCCGTTTCCGGAAATGCCTGGCCGAATCTGAAATCAGCCGGAAACCTTCGGATTCGGCGGCTTTTTCCCGAGCGCCTCAGCCCGCCACTGCGTCGGCGTCCGACCGGTTTCCTCGCGAAAGGCGCGATTGAACGGCCCGATGGAGCCGAAGCCAAGTTCGAAGGCGATCGCGGCCACCGTCGTCCGCGCCTGGCCTGGATCGGACAGCCGCTGTTTCGCCGCGGCGATGCGATGGGTGTTCAGATAGGCGGTGAAGTTTCGATGGCCAAGGCGGCCGTTGATCAGACGCCGCAGAACATGTTCGGGGACGCCGACCTCGCGGGCCAGCCCTCCTACCGTCAGGCCTTCCTGCCGCCAGACCTCACGCTTCTGCATCGCGTCGTCGAGAGCATTGAGGGTATGGCGGTCCGCTGCGCCGAAGTCGGTTTCAGGCGAGGCCTCCACAACGGGCAATGCAGGCACGCCAAAAACAGAGGTGCGCGCATCCAGAAAGACTGCGCCTCCGGCGAGCGAGAGGGCAAAGAGCGCCGCCGCGCCTGCCGGCCCGTGCCATGTGGCCTCGACTCCCAGACCCTGTCCGATCTCCACTCCCGACACCGCAATCGCATAACCCGCAACCACAGCCATGAACGGCCCCCTGACCCGCCGTCTTGATTCCACGAGGTCGCCCCGAAAGCCGCGGCTGACCACGGCGAGGGCGTGACACAGAAGTGCGATTTCCGCTACGTTGTGAAACACGGAGATGGGCTTGTCGTAGACCGGTCCGAGGAGGATGCCGACCAGACCGACCAGGGTGAGCAGCCCCGCAGGCAGCATCGACGACGCCGAGACGGCGCGGTCCTCGAAAAGCACGACGACGAACTGCCAACAGTAGCCCACACCTCCGAGTGCGGCGACGAGCGCCAGTGGGCAGAGCCCCCCAACGGAATCGCGGAGCAGGGGCGACGAGACGACCGCGTAGCCCGCGATCGAGAAGGTGAACAGGGCTCCGGAGATCCGAATGGATCGACCTGTCGCCCCCCGGAGGAACGCAAGACCCAGGACCGCTAGTATTCCGATGGAGCCGCCGCGGAGCGCCAGTTCGAGGGGCACGAGTGGTGAGACCATGCCGGAGACTACCTTTTCGACCGGTGAGGCTTATCCTTCCGGGTGGAGTCCAACCATGGATAGAAAAGCGCACTGGGAAGCCGTCTACGGCAAGAAGAAGTCAACTGAAGTGAGTTGGTACCAGCCGAAGCCGGAACTCTCTCTTCGGTTGATCACCGGTTGCGCGCCTCGGCCCGGAGCCTCCGTCATCGACGTGGGCGGCGGTGCCTCCACACTCGTGGACAGACTCGTGGACCGTGGGTGCGAGGACATCACGGTGCTGGACCTTTCCGGCGCGGCTCTTCGAGAAAGTCGCGCGCGCTTGGGCGAACGAGAAAGTCGCGTGAGTTGGATCGAGGGCGACATCTTGAACGCGCCGCTTCCAGAGGCGGCGTACGATGTCTGGCACGATCGCGCCGTGTTCCACTTCCTGACGGACCCTGAAGACCGGCGTCTCTACGTGGAGCAGGTCCTTCGAAGCGTGCGGCCCGGAGGTCACGTGCTGGTGGCGACGTTCGGCCTCGACGGACCGGAAAAGTGCAGCGGCCTGACCGTCGCGCGTTACTCGCCGGCCGAGCTCCACGCACAGTTCGGGAGCCCGTTCGAACTTCTCCAAAGCGTCAATGAGGAACACGTCACACCGATGGGAACGACGCAGAAGTTTGTCTATTGCGTGTGTTCCGTGAAGGGTTCGCGCGCGGCGCACGCCGCCTGAACGCCCGAGCGGGCCGCCGCCTTAGCGTGCTTTCTTGCGCTTGAGCCGGCTCCGACTGTAGACCTCGTAAGCGCCCGTCGAAGTGATCTCGAAGGTCTCGACGAACTCGTCGGGGGAGACGATCTCGTAGGTCTCACGCGCCTTCCAGCCCTTGGGAACGTTCTCAAGCGCCTCGCTTTCGAAGACGATTGTATTGGGCGCGGCAGTTGGGACCATCGCGAACTGGTTGACGAAGCCTTCCTGGTGGAACTGGCGGAGGACCAGGGTCTTCCGGGCGCGGTCGTAGCTGAAGAATGACCAATGATGGTGAACCTCGCCTTTGGGATTTTTCGGCTGAGGCGGATAGGTGGAGACGTTGGTCTCATTCAGGAACTTGCGGTTGAGGACGAAGGTGTACACGCGCTTGACGGTGCCCTTGCCCGGCTCGCCTTCGGACTCGCCTTCCCATTCCCCTTCCATGACCCGGATAGGAGCCCAGGGATCGGGAGTCGCGCTTGGAGCGGGCGCAGGTGGCTGTGCGAAGAGAAGAACGAGCGCGGTGATCAGAGCAGACATGGAATTCCTCGTTGCGGCGACGGTACATCGCTCGGTCTCACCTTGTCGACCGTCCTATAAGCTGACGCTGGCTGGAGGTTCTGATGACCGACTCGGGTTTGCTGGGCGCGACTCCATTCGCGGTGGTGGACATGGAAACAACCGGCTTCTCGCCACGCTTGCATGATCGCGTGGTGGAAATCGCCGTGGTCCGCCTGGCGCACGACCGGCCGGTTGGGGAATACACAACTCTCGTGAATCCAGGACGGGACGTGGGGCCGACTCATGTGCATGGGATCGCGGGCTCGGTTGTGCAGTCTGCTGCCGTGTTCGAAGAGATCGCCGGAGACGTGGCCAGAGTGATCGACGGCGCCGTCCTCGTGGCTCACAACCTCCGCTTACCCTGGAAGCGCTTCTGACTCAACCCGCGCAACCCCAACCGAGCCCGTCGGCCCGGTCGGCGTCGAACCTCGCCGGAAAATCGGTGTGCTTCACTGGAGATCTTGCGGGCCGGCTGAATGGGGAACCCGTCAACAGGAATCAGGCCGAAGATCTCGCGCGAAACGCGGGCCTGATCGTTCGAAATACCGTGGTGAAGAAACTCGATATCCTGGTCGCCGCCGATCCGGGCCTGGGCGAGTTACGCACTTGCTAACCGGGGTCTTGAGTCCCTTGCGGATGGCCTCGCGCATCCCTGGAACTGATAGCAGGAACAACGTTTCCTGCATCGCGTTCCGGTGTTCTTCGGAAGCGAGAACGGCACTGCTGCGGGGACCGCTGATCCGGATCGGTTCGTTCGACTCCGCCGCCTGATTGATCAGGGCATTGAGTTGCGCTCGCGCCACTACGTCTCCTCTTCCGGCCAAGGCGCGGGAGCCGGCCTTCCGGCGGCCTGCTTGATGTGGGACGCGATCCGCTGTAGCTGCAAGAACCGGCGATACTTTTCCTCCACGGGCAAGGCAGCAAGAAGGCGCCGCCGCCTGGCCTTGTTCGCGAACACGTTCTGCGCGAGCTCCGCCGCCGTAGCCGCCTGAAGAGGGCTACCTTGGATCACGGCGTCCGGGTCAATCTGTGCCATGCATCAACCAACCGATGACGCGAGAGTACGTCGTTGAGACGGTCCATGTCGACCGCAACGTTGCCCACCAGCATGGCCAGTCGCTCCCGGTCCTTGGGCCGGTTGGTCTGCAACATGATGGCCATGAGGTGCTCCATGGTCAAGACTCGGGCCGCAATGCCCTCGAATGAACGAGGAGTGGCACGAACCAGAGCCTCTTCAACCAATTCGTTGTAAGCCGGAATCAGCTGCACAGGAACGCCACCGATGACCACCGCTTCCGCCTCGGCGCGGAATCCGCGGGCCGCCAGGGCCGCGTAGATCGGTTCGAGAGAAATCAGCGTCCCCGTGTGCGGCACCACGCAGAAGATGTCGAGGTCGTAGGTAACGACGGGTTCGTCATGGAACAAGAGGGCCATGGCCCCGCCAATGGCCCATCGGCCGATCAGTCCTTCGCTCTCAAGCTCGTTGAGAGTTTGGAGCGCCAGCTTCATGACCGTGCGGCCTTTTCCATCGCCCTGGTGATCTCCACGGTTCGAACGCTGACCGTGGTGACGCGCAGGAGAAGGTCGATCACCTTTTCCTTGTGGTCGGCGAAACGGTAGGTGTTGAACTTCTCGCGGATCGTCGGGTCCTTTGGCTTCTTCTCTTTGTACTGGTCGAGGATCCATTCGAGCGCGCAGCGGTTGCCGAGCCTGTAGTCCCAGGCTTCGCCGGGGATTCCAGAGAGCGATGTCTCGCTGTCGAGGACGATGCGGACGGCTTCTTTGTCGGCCTTGAGGATGACCTTGGGCGACGTTCCCGTATCCTTCAGCTTCTCATCGACCTTGTCGGCGCGCTTCAGCTTGGCGGGCGCCACCTTCTCGTAGCCGATGTGGAGATCCATGAGTTCCTCGCCCCATGCGGCCCAGGCCCAGAAGTCCGGGTAGAAGGGGATGCGTGGGAACTCGCGCTTCAGGTTGAGCGCGTACTTCTCGCGATAAACCGGGTCATGGAGGACGCCGTAGACGTAGTGGAAGATGGCGTCCTTTGTGATCGGCTTCTTCGCCTTCTCGCGGCCCGGCGTGTAGTGCCTCTTGAACTGATCGAGGCCCCAATCGGTGATGTTGTCCCGGGAGTCGGAGTCGAGTCCGGCGATGCGTGGCACGCAAACGCCCCCCGCCGCCGCACCGACCAAATGCATGTCAGGGCAGAGTTCCGTCACCCAAGACATGAAGGGCTTTTGCGATGTGGGGTCGGTGAAGACAAGGGACTTGTTGCTTCGCCCTCCGCTTGGTCCGAAAAAGGAGGGCATCAAGTTCGGCATCTCGTTCAACTGTGGATCGAAGTAGTAGAGGAACCGCTTGCAGTAGGGTCGATAGTGGGCCGGCACAATGGCGGGCTTGAGGTCGTACCGAACACCCGCCGACAGATCTCGCTTGACACTCCGCGTCCACTTGATCTTCGTGCCAAGGGCGGCCACCGCTGCAACCCGATCCTTGATGTGCGCGACCCGCTCTATATCGTCGTTGGACGCCTGGATGAGCGCCGTCACCTTGTTCTCGACGTCCTCGGTCGCTTCGCCGTACAGGCCTCGGTGAGGTTCGGGTTGATCGCCTCGTGAGCGTGCTCGAGGAAGACACGAGCCGCTTCCTTGAACGCGGGTCGGTCGGTGTGCGCCTTCTCGATCATGGCGCGCAGGGCATCGAGGACGGCGGGCAGGTCGGTCTTGAACTGATTGACCGCCTTGTTGAACTCCTGAATCTCGGTGCGCTCGTATCCGAAGAAAAGATTCAGGAGCTTTTCGAGCTTCTCGACATCGTCCACCGCGCAGCGGATGACTTCGTTGCGGTTCTGGATGAGAACGGCCTCGGTCGAATCCTCGAAGATGATGTTGTCCCACGGATAGCCGCGGCTGAACTTCAGCGCGATCTCGGCGTCGAGGTCGTCCTTCTCGTCCTTGGCTTCCCAATAACCGAAGGGCATTCGCAATTCGTGGAGCAGAGCGCCGTCCACGTAGCGCCGGTCTTTGGCCGGGGTGGTGATCGCGTACTCAGGCACGAAGATGAGGTCGTGAGCCTTGCCCCAGCCTTTCAGAAGATCCTTGAAGGCCTCGCGCACCACCGACTCGCGGTGATCACCCAGCTTCTTGAGGTCGGCGAGGTTGTTGAGGTACTGGCCGATGAGAACCTGGCTCACACGAACCTCGGCCCGTCGATTGAGGTCTTGGGCATTGAACGGATACTACCGTCCCGGCGGGTGGACGGCGGCAGGCTTGAAGGCTCCGTCCCGACGAGGTTGTCCGCTGCGGCCGCCTAGCCCGAGACTTCCAACCCCATCTCGGCGGCGAGGACTTCCTTCGCTCCGGGCTTGCCGGTCAACGTCACCCAGACCGAGTCGTCGAGACGCATCTCGAGGGCGAACTCGGCGAAGGCGCAGCAGCGGCGCTCGAGACTCACCCACTCCGCGACTTCGAGGAAGGTGGCGTGATCGTTTGGCATCTGAAGGGCGTAGCCCTGGGGAAGCTCGACGGTCCTCTGAATCTTGCCGCGCACGATTCGCAAGAGTTCCTTCTGCCGTTTGCGTTGGGACTCGTCGAGAGCCTCTAGTTGACACGCGATGGGCGGGTCGGCCTCTTGAATAGTGGTTTCGGGGCTCAGCATGGAGGCCCCGGAGTGTGACCCGCGATCGTCGGCCCGCCTCACTTCGAGAGCAACTTCTCGATGCGCTCCATTCGACTCAGCGCTTCTGAATGCAGGCGGTCCACTTTTTCGTGAAGTTGGGCGACTTCCATCTCCGCCTTCAGGTTCACGTCGTATTCGATGTCGCCCCGGATCTTGTCCTTGGCCGCTTGCCGGCTCTGCGAGAGGAGGACGAACACCGACAGGACAATCGCTTCAAGCGAAACGGTCATGGTGAGGAGGCCGTAGGGGAAGGGGTCGAACCCGGTGAGGGCCTGAACCCAGCGCGTTTCGATACCTTGTGCCCATCCCGTGTTGAGCAGAATCCACGAAAAGAACCAGACAATATGCAGGAAGAGGAAGAGGAGGCTGCCGGAGAAGGCGGCGATCCAGTCGGCGGCCCTCTGGACCGTGGTTCGCGTGTCGTCCGTTTCCTGGTTCACGTTTCGGGACGCGGTCTGACGAAGGAGGCCAACGGTCTGGCGCAACCTCCGGCCTGTTGCGGCCAGAAGGTCCAGGGCGGCGTGAGGGTGGCGCTCGATGAGGGCATGAAGGTCCTGTCGGTCCACGCGGATGGCCTCCATGTCCTCCTTCACCATGACCGATGCGGTCCGCGGACCGGCATCGAGCAATGAGATCTCTCCGAAGAACTCTCCCACCCCGAGGGTCTCGAGCACGATTCGGTGGCCCGTCGTGTCCTTGAGGTAGATCTCGGCCGCGCCTTTGGTCACGACGTACAGGGAGTCTCCCGGATCTCCCACTGCGAACAGCTGGTACCCGGCGGGGTGGCGGACAACCTCGATTTGCGCGGCCAGCGTCTGGCGCTCCTCGTCATCGAGTTTTTCGAAGAACGGGACGTTCTGGAGAACAGTGTCGCGGTTCGGGGTCATCACTAGTGAGGATACGCGTAGAGGGCTGGGGCGGCGGGTTTGAAGTCAGCCGAGAGGGACGCACCCATAGCATCAGGCTCAAGAGAGGGACGGTCGCCACAAATTCGAATTGAAGGGCCGATTGCGCGTCCAGCGCGCTTTCGTACCCTCGTTCGACGAGGCGATTGGAACTACCTGCAGCCGCAGCCGCTTGAGGCCTGCTCCGTCGGCTCGCCGCAGCATGCGGACTTCGCCGACGGTTCGCAGCAGGTGGTCTTCTCCTCTACTGCGCAACACGAGGCTTGTGGGGTGACCGGGGCGCCGCTCGGCGGCGCCTGTGGTTTCGTTCGGTTTGTCTGGGTGGTCGTTTCCATTTCAGTCTCCTTGTTTCGGTGGGCGTCTTGCGCAGGGATAGACGCGCGACGGAGGAAAGGACTCAGAAGGAATTCCGAGGGCCACGCTGGCGCATTCCTCGCGGCGAGGGCGGTAGCCGACAATCCGACCCGCGCGGTCGAAGTCGAAGTGACAGCAGGCCTGAAGCGCCTCGCGTAGCTTGACGCGTCCGCGTTGGATCCTCGACTTGGCTCCGGACAGGCTCAAAGAAAGCCGAGTGGCGACCTCGGCTTGAGTGAGGCCGTCGATCTCGCTCAGGCGCATGGCATCGCGGTACGGTTCCGGTAACTCCTCGATGGTGGGTGCGAGCCAGGTGAGGACCAGTTCCTGAATGTCGGAACTCTCTTCGGCCTCGATGTCCAGATCCAGCGAGTCGAGATCCACGGTGGGCCTGCGTCGCCGGTAGTGATCGACCACCGCGTTGCGCGCGATCTGCCAGATCCAGCCGTGAACGCGTTTCACGTCGGAGAGAGAGCCTGCGTTCTGGTGCATCCGAAGCAGGATCTCCTGGGTCAGATCGTCGACGTCCGCGGGGTTCGAGATCCGTCGGGACAAGAAGCCGCGGAGTTTCGGAATGAGTGTTCTAAGCGTGGACTCATTCAACGGCGGCGCGGGCGAATTGGAGGCTGCGAGTTCCATATTTCGACATTACTAGAAATATGGAAGTTATAGCAAGAGACGACGGCTAGGCCCAGTGGTTTTCGGCCACAAACGCACGCACCCGGGCCTCGACCTCGTCACGGATCACGCGGACCGGCTCAATACCCTGACCCTTGGGGTCGGGAAGCGGCCAGTCGAGGATGGGGACACCCGGAACGTAGGGACAACTCTCGCCGCAACCCATGGTGACCAGAAAGGCGGCTTCCTTCGCAAGCTCCGCGGTCAACTTCTGCGGCTCGGCCTTTGAAAGGTCGATGCCTTTCTCGTTCATAGCCTCGACCACGACCGGGTGTACGTGGTCCGAAGGCTGGGTGCCCGCGGAGATGGCGCTGGCCTTCGTTGGATCGGCGATGCGATTGAACCACGCCGCCGCCATTTGAGAACGGCCGGCGTTGTGAACGCACGCGAAGACGATGCGCTTCACGCCGCAGTTCCCTGGAACCAGGCTTCGGCCTTCTGGCGACTCGGCACTCCTCCCGCATGGACCACCTGGCCGTCGATGACCACACCGGGCGTGGACATGATGCCGTAGCTCATGATCTTTTCCATGTCCTCGACTTTCTCCATCTGAATCTCGACGCCTCTCTCGTGCGCGACGGTTTCAAGCAACTTGACCGTGGCTTTGCAGTTGGCGCAACCGACGCCCAGGACTTTCACGCTCTTCATAACTTCTCCTTGGTCGCCGATCACAACACGGCGTTGAAAACGTAGCCGACGAGCAGAATGCCGCTGGCCACCACCGCCACGAAGGTGGCGATGAGGCGTGGCTTCAGCACCTTGCGCAGGATCACCAGCTCAGGCAGCGAGAGAGCGATGACGCTCATCATGAACGCGAGGACGGTTCCGAGCGCGGCGCCTTTTGCCAGAAGCGCCTGAACGATGGGAATCACGCCGGCGGCATTTGAGTACATGGGCACGCCCACGATCACCGCCAGCGGCACCGACCACCACGCGTCCCCGCCCATGATCGAAGCCATGAAGGCCTCGGGAACGTAGCCGTGGATGGCGGCGCCAATGGCGATGCCCACAAGGACGTACGGCCAGACCTTCCCCACGATCTCCCGCACCGATGCCTTGCCCGCCTCGATGCGTTCGGAAAGGGTGAGAGAGTCCTCCCCCACAGGCACCTCCACCTTCGGCATCCTGCTGACCCAGTCCTCGAGCGAGTTCTCCATCTTGAGGCGGCCGATGATCCAGCCGGCCACGATCGCCACCGAGAGGCCAAGGCCCAGATAGAGCAGGGCGATGCGCCAGCCGAAGAGGCCGAACAGGAGGGTGAGGGCCACCTCGTTGACCATGGGGGCGGAGATCAGGAAGGAGAAGGTGACGCCGAGCGGTACGCCCGCCTGGACGAAGCCAATGAAGAGCGGCACTGCCGAGCAAGAGCAGAACGGAGTCACCACACCGAGGCTTGCGGCCATGACGTTGGCGACGCCCTCGGTGCGCCCCGCGAGCATGGCGCGCGTGCGTTCGGGCGTGAAGTAGGAGTTCACCATCCCCATGACGAAGACGACGCCGGTCAAAAGCATCAGAACTTTGGGCGTGTCGTAGAAGAAGAACTGAAGCGCGCCGCCCAGGTGGCTCGCGCGATCCACTGGAAGTGCGGCCACGATGGCCTCGGAGACGGGGATGAGAACGCTGTAAATGAGCGCCCAAGCGATCGCAGCAACCGCCAGGAACGTCTTGGGCCGCGCGACCGCGGGTCTTGCAGGTGCTGGTGGGATCGCTCCTGCCACCATCGGCGAGGGAGGCGGAAGGACGGCGGTCATGCGGTGGCCCCCTCGGCGTTCTGGGGCGCCGGGAACCAGTGGCGTGTGCGGTTGCAGAAGGCGCAGACCGACAACATCACGGGCACTTCGATCAAGACTCCCACCACGGTGGCGAGAGCCGCGCCTGATTCTGGACCGAACAGAGCGATCGCGGTGGCGACCGCCAGTTCGAAGAAATTGCTCGCTCCGATCAACGCTCCCGGAGCGGCCACCGCGTACTCGACCTTGAAGAAACGCATCAGGCCGTAGGTCAGCGAAGAGTTGAAGTACACCTGAATCAGGATGGGCACGGCGATGAGGGCCACGTGAAGGGGCTTGGTGAGGATGTTTCCGGCCTGGAAAGCGAAGATCAGAACCAGGGTGGCCAGCAAGGCCATCATGCTGACCGGGGCGAACCCGGGCAGCAGGACCTTCTCGAACCACTCGGTTCCGCGGGTTCGGATGAAGCCCTGCCGGAGAGCCACGCCCGCGACGAGTGGGATCACGATGAAGACGATCACGGAGTAAAGCAGCACCTTGAAGGGCACCTCCAGTGAAGACGCACCGCTCACCAGGAAGCGCACGATGGGCGCGAACAGGACCAGCATGATGAGGTCGTTCACCGACACCTGAACCAGGGTGTAGGCGGGGTCTCCGTCTGAGAGGTAACTCCAGACGAACACCATGGCGGTGCAAGGCGCGGCGGCCAGAATGATGCAGCCGGCGATGTACTGATCGGCGTCCGAAGCGGGGATCCACGGGCTGAAGACGACCTTGAAGAAGAGCCAGGCGAGTGCCGCCATCGAAAAGGGCTTGACCAGCCAGTTCACGAAGAGTGTGATGAAGAGGCCCCGGGGCTTTCGGCCGACCTCGCGAATGGCGCCGAAGTCGACCTTCATCATCATGGGCGTGATCATCAGCCAGATGAGGATGGCGATCGGGATGTTGATCTGGCTGCCTTGACCGAACTCAAGACCCCTTAGGGTGTCCATCATTCCCGGCGCCGCGCGACCGAGCAAGACTCCCACCACCATGCACAGGCCCACCCACAGGCTCAGGAAGCGCTCAAATATGCCGAGTCGCTTCTGAGATGACGCGGGCGTGGTCATGATCAAACTCCGTTCAGCAGGGCCTTAAAGCGTTTCAAAGCCGCGGGCACGATGCAGTAGCCCGCGCGCGGGCCTTGGGCATTGGCCTTGACCAGACCGGCGGCGCGCAGGATGCGGAGGTGCTCGGACACCGTGGACTGGGCGAGAGGAAGCTCATCGACGATGTGACAACACATCTGCGCGTTCCTTCGAGCGAGCATGTGCAGGATCTTCACCCTGATGGGGTGACTGGCCGCCTTGGCGAAGGCCGCGAGTTCGACTTCGGCTCCCGGACCCTCGAGGGGACGCGGGTCGACGTCGCCCTTTGGCGATGGGTCGGGCGAACACGAGGGTCCGCTGATTTTGCGGCGCTTCATATCGTTTATCGTCGATAGACGATACCACGGTAGTCAAGCGCCGAGTTCAAACGAATGGATGCGTAGTTCGGCGCGTGTCCTTGACGCATGGACGTGCGGGTTATCCTGCCGCGCGACAGGCGGGTTCACTCGATGCGACTCCTTTCCAGATTCTTCGCCGCGACCCTTCTCATCGGCGCAACAGCGTCCGCGGCAAAGTCCTCCTCCCCTGAAGAGGACGCGCTGCTGCGCGATGCGACCCTCGCGATCGAGCGCGCACGCATGGATCTCATCGGGGTTCGCCGCGACCTGCACACCTTCCCCGAACGAAGCGGAGCCGAATCACGCACTGCCGCAATCGTCGCCGCGCGGCTTCGAGCGCGCGGCCTGGAGGTGCGGACCGGCGTGGGAGGCCACGGCGTTGTCGGAATCCTGCGCGGCGCTCAACCCGGTCCCGTGATTGCCTTCCGCGCCGATATGGATGCGGTCCCCTCGACCGCGCCAGACCCCGTGGACTTCCGCTCGCAAGTGCCCGGACTTCGCCACATCTGCGGGCACGATATCCACACCACGGTCGGACTCGCGATCGCGGACGGCCTCTCCGCCATTGCCGATCGACTTCCGGGAACGGTGGTCTTCCTGTTCCAGCCCGCGGAGGAGTCAGCCACCGGCGCTCAACTGATGTTGTCGGACGGAGTCTTCGATGCGGGTCGGCCCAAAGAGATCTTTGCCTTTCATACCGCGCCCATTGAAGCCGGGCGGATCGGCACGAAACCCGGCGCGATGTTGCCCGCCCGCGACCAGGTGAGCGTTTTCTTCACAGCGCCTTCGAGTCGGAATGATCTTGGGCAACAGGTGGCGATGAACCTCGCGGCTCTCGCCAGCCCCGGGATCGGATCGTCAAGCGCCGAGCCCTTCGTCCTCGTTCAATCGCAGCAAACCGAGTGGCCTTCAAGTTCAGGGCGGTGGCGGGTGAGCGCGAACCTGACGGTTTCCGGGCCCGAGGCCCGGGAGGCTGCACAGACCCGCCTCGAGGCGGCTCTCGGCGGCCTTCGTCTGGCTGGCTTCAGTCCCACCGTCGATTGGCAGCGAAGAGTCCCCGGTGCATTCAACGATCCGACCTTGGAGTCTTCGCTGCGCCCGGCGATCGAGCGGGCGATGGGTGCGGGGAATCTGGTCGTGAGTTCCACTCTCCCGACGCCTTTCTCGGAAGACTTCGGCTGGTTCACCGACGAAATTCCAGGAGTGATGTATTGGCTCGGGGTCGCGAACGCGGAACGCGGCTGGTCCGGAGTCCCCCACAGCCCCGACTACGTGGCCGACGAAGATTCGATCCAGGCTGGCGCGCGCGCCATGGCCGCGGTGATACTGAATCGGCTACGGCAATGAGAAGGCAGGCTCACCTGGGTCCGCAACTCTTCGATTTCCTGCAAGACCTGCGCGATAACAACGATCGCGACTGGTTCCAGGCCCACAAGGAGCGATACGAACGCGACGTCCGGGACCCTCTACTGGCCTTTATCCGCGACGCGGCCGCGCCCCTCGCGAAGATAAGCCCGGAGATTCAGGCCGACGCGCGGCCGACCGGCGGGTCGCTCTTCCGGATCTACCGGGATACACGCTTCAGTAAGGACAAGGCTCCCTACAAGACCCACGCCGCCGTGCAGTTTCGGCATCGCGCCGGCAAGGACGTGCATGCCCCCGGCTTCTACCTTCACCTCGAGGCGGGCAACGTCTTTGTCGGCGCCGGCTTGTGGCGCCCCGAAACCGAACCCCTGCGGGCGGTTCGAACCGCTATCGCGGCCCGGCCGGCCGACTGGAAACGGGTGCTGGGCGCGCCCGCCTTCAAGAAGATGTGCGTGCTCGAGGGCGAAGTCGCGAAACGCCCTCCGGCGGGGTTCGTTGCCGAACATCCTCTGATCGACGAGATCCGCCGCAAGGACTTCATCGCGGTGGCGAGGTTCAAGGACGCGGAAGCATTGCGACCGGGGTTCAAGGACGCCGTCATCGCTGCCTGCCGGGCCGCCGCTCCTCTGAACGGGTTTATCTGCCGCGCTCTCGGCCATCCCTGGTAGGAGGAAGCCTCCCGCGATTCGCGAGCGACGCAACCTCCCCCATGGACCCCGAAACGACAAAGGCTGCGGCCGGTCCGTTGAGTGGACCGACCGCAGCCCGTTGCGGCTACTGACCGACTGAGGTGGAGCGTTAGCTCTCTGAGCGACCCGCCCGAACTGGTTTCTCGGGCGGCTTTTTAGGAGGAGTTGGAGGGAGTATGCGGGGGATTCGTGACGCCTTTGTGACGGGGACGAAAACAGCGTGGAAACTGTTCGCCTCCGCGCCGTGGCGGCCGGGGATCAGTCGACCACGTACGAAAAGACCTTGAAACGGCCCTGGTGCTCGAGGATCGAGCCGAACAGACGCCCGGTCTGTTCGCGACCTTCCCGGTCCTTCAGAATCACGACGCTTTCTCGATGAACCTTGAACGTGCCGTAGTCCTCGACGCCTCCCTTAAAGCTCAGGGACACGAGGACGAAGCCGCGGTCCTGCCAACCGCCGAGGCGGGCGCGAAGGTTGGCGTCGCTCTTGCCAGCGAGGTCGCCCCACACATAGTCCATGGGTAGATTGCGCTCGGGCCGCGCGGCCGGGAGCTTCGGCCAGACGAGGTCCTTGAACTCGGCCTCGGTAAGCGCGAGACCCTTGAGAACCGCAAGGTCGCCGCCACGAAAACCCTCAACCACCGCTCGCGCCACCGCCTCGGGCGACTCAAAGGTGGCGCTGAGCCGAACCGTCTCCTGCGGCTTGAGGCCGCCTTCCTCCCGGACGAAGAGAAACGCGGCCCCGATGATGGAGAGGCTCAGAAGAAGCAGCGCTCCGCCTCCATCGACGGAGCGCACGACCGCCGGCCTTAACGCTGCGGGTAGGAAGTCCAACCGCGGGTCCAGTCTTGCGACGGGGCCGGAGCCACGCCACCGATGTACGAAGTGACTTCGAAGAAGCCGTCGTTGGGAGGCGTAGCCGGAGCGAGTTGACCACCGGCGAGGCTTGTCGCGCTGGACGGCTGCCAGATGGGATCGGCGTGGTTGTGGCAGTCCCCGATGCCCGGGTTCTCACCGAGGCGCACATTGGGGAAGGTGCCGTTGGTAATGAGAGCCAGGGTGCTCGACGGACCATAAGTCGTGCCGTTGGCACCGGTGTTGAAGATCGCGCTGCTGGAGAACTTCAGGTTCCGCTGTGTTGCCTGGGACAGGGTGGAGGATCCGTTGAGTTCCAGCCCGACGTTCTTGAAGCCCTGGATGACGAAGTTGCCGAAGGTCCCGGCGGTGCCACGGCGAAGCAGTACGCCACGTCCGCTTTCTGCGCCCTCGTTGCGGTCAGGGTCCCCGCAGAACGTGATGTTGAACATGGTCGGATTCGAGCGGGGCAGCAGTTCGTTGTTGAACTCGTTGTTGTCCGCCTCGATGCCGGCGTCCGCGTCGTCGCCGCGCTGGGAGACCACTGCGAACTGAATGCGGCCGGACCATCCGAACGTCCAGTCGAGACTGTCGTCGGCGGCGTTCGTCACCACGAGGTACTTCGCATCCGCGGTGCCGCCGAACCACTCGAGACCGTCATCCTTGTTCATGTGGATCTGGATGAACTCGTAAGAGCCCCCGCGGCCCACGCCCTGGAAGGCGATGCCGTTCAGCTCGTTGTCGGGACTGAATTCGGTGCCGGCGAACTCGACACGGACGTAGCGCATCGAACCGCTGCTGTCGTTGGGGTTGTCGCCGCCGTACACACCGGTATCGGCTTCGCCCACGCCTTCGCCGCCGGGGATGTTCAGGGGAGCGCGTCCATTGAGGATGATGCCGCCCCAGTCGCCGCGAGCGCGCTGGCCCACCGGCTGGTCGCTGGTGAAGACGATCGGCTGTTCGCGAGTGCCAATGGCGTTCAACCGCCCGCCCTTCTTCACGATAAGAGTGCCGACGCTGCCGGCCTCACCCACCACGAGCGTACCCGCCTGAATGTTGAGAGTGGCCCCGTCTTCCACGAAGACCGCGCCGCGAAGGAGGTAGACGAAGTTGTTGGTCCAGCTCTCGGCGCCACGCACCTGCCCGGTCACCACCACCACCGGCTTGGCGATGCCGGGGACGGTGATGGATGGGCCAAGATCCGCAAACACGGAGGTAGGCGGAACGGCGGCGAGCAGGAAGGCGAGGGTCAGGCTCAGGAGTCGGCGAGAGACGGCCGTGGATTGAGTCTTCATGGTTCTTTGGTTTCTTGTTGGTTTCTTTGCAGGGTGGATCAGAACGCGTTGAAGCTCAGGGAGAAGGCGGTGACGCGGCCCAGCTTGTAGGCGCGCTGCTCCTTGGACCCCTGGGTGAACAGGTGTTCGGTGTCGGTGAGGTTCTCGAGGGTGAGGCGCAGACCGAGCTTGCCGAACCGCTTGGCCAGAACCACGTCGAGAGAACCGCGGCCCTGTTCGATGATGTCGGGAGCCTCGTTCGAGCCCACATCGGAGATGCGATCGCCGAAGTAGTTGTAGAGGACGCGGGCAGACACGCCGCTGACGGTCAGCTCGGCCATGGCGTTGAAGAGATTCTTCGACTGGCCGGCGAGGGGTCGCTCGAGCGAGGTCTGCACGGTGCGCTGAGCCGGGGCCAGCGTGATCGTGGAGTCCACCAGGGTGTAGTTGAGGTTCACGAAGAAGTTCGGGCCGAACTGGCGGGCCGCTTCAAGCTCGAGACCGAGGTTTCTGGCACTCTGGGCATTCTGGAAAGTGACGATGGGCTGGGCGCCCGCGATCACCACGCGCTCGATCGGCGCATCGAAGTCCTTGAAGAAGCCGCTGATCGCGAGGACGTCGCGGCCGCCGCTGAGGCGTTCGAGGCGCGCGTCGACGTTCTGGATGAGGGCCCGGGTGAGTTCGGGATTGCCACGCACGGCCCGGCTACCCACCACGTCGGTGAACTCGAATGCCGCGAGCTCCCGGAACTCGGGACGGTTGACGGTGCGGCTGTAGCTCACCCGGAAGTTCGTGTCGTTCCGGAGCGCGTAGATGAAGTTGGCGCCCGGGTAGATGTCGGTGTTCTTGATCTGGGCGGAAACCTTGCCGAGGAAGAGGCCGAAGGGATCGAAGGTGTTGACCTGCTGGTCGTAGCTCTCGACCCGCGCGCCGCCCACGATGCGGGCTTTGTCGGAAAGAGCGATGTCGACCATGCCGTAGCCGGCCATGGTCTTCGTCTCGCCGTCATACGCGTCGACCGGACGCGTCTCTTCGTTGAAGCGGAAGATGGAGCCGATGTTCGACGAAGCGAAAAGGGTTTCCGGAGTCTGCGACAGGTTGATGCCCACTGAACCGCCGGTGTTGGCGCTGTTGGGAATGAAGCGGAACCGGCGCGAGGAGAAGTCGCGGGTGCGCTGCACGTAGTTAGCACCCACCTTGAACTGGGCCGAGCGACCGGAGACGGCCTTCAGCACGCTCCAGTTCGCAGCCATGTCCAAAGTGTCGTCTTCGAGAGCGTTGAACATGCGGAAGCCGCTCTGGGACTCGTCTGCGAGGAGGAAGGCTCCGGTGCCGTTGATGTTCTGCTGATAAAGGGTCTCGCGAAGGTCCGGTTCGTCGCGGGTGGCCCGGGCGTAGTTCACGCGCCAGTCGAAGCGGCTGTTGGAAAGACCGGTGAGGAAGTGCTCGCCGGTGAGACCGGTGGAGAGCAGTTCTTCCTCGATGTACTGCAGGCGCTCGTTGCGGTAGATGAAGTTGTTCTCGGTGTTCGGGCCCTGGAAGAGACGCCCCTCGTCACGGCCGGTGTGGGTGTAGAAGTTCTCAACCGAGACGCGGTGAGAGGGCGAGAACTGATAGGCCAGACTCAACACGCCGCCGATCTGGGCCTTCTGGGTGGCGGTTTCCATGGCGTAGTCGCTCACCGCCTCGAGTTCGCTGTCTTCTCCAATGCGGAAGAAGCGGCGATCCTCCTGAACGAAGGTTTCCTTGTAGGACTGGCTGAGGCTCGCCACCACGCCGAGCTTGCCGAAGCGATCGCCGAACACGGCGCTGAAGCTCTGACCGGGGCGACCGTCCTTGCGGGAGGGGCTCCAGCGGTTGTCGAGGGAGCGGCCGGCCGCGGTGATGTCGTCGCGCACGAAGCCGACGGCGGGGCTGTAAACGCCCTGCCGGACGATCTTGTTCGCGGGAATCGAGCTCGGAAGGGCGCGCGCGCCGTTGTCGAATCCGAAGTAGTCGCGATTGCCGAGGGGGCTCAGGGGGATGCTCTTGCCAGTGGCGGTCGAGGAATGCTGGCCACCGATCGAGAGGTCGAAGACGCGGCGGCTCGGAAACTTCATGGGAACCACCTGAACCAGGCCACCCGCGAATTCGGCCGACTGGTCGGGCGAGTAAGTCTTCGCCACCTGGACGCTGTCGATGAGGCCGCTCGGGAAAAGGTCGAGAGGAACCACCTTCTTGTCGGGCTCGGTGGTGGGAATCACTGAACCGGCAAGGGTGGTGTTGGAGTACCGCTCACCGAGACCCCGCACGAAGACATACTGGCTGTCCACGATGGAGAGGCCGGTGACGCGGGCAAGGGCGGACGCGGCATCTGCGTCTCCGTTCGCCTTCATGTCATCCGAGCCCATGTTGTCGGTGATGACCGACGCGCCCTTGCGGGCCGAGAGCTGGGCTTCGGCCGAGGAGGACACCGCGTTGGTGTTCGCTTCGACCGTCACTTCGTCGGCGAAGCTCTTCATGGCCAGGCCAATGTCGACCTTCGGGGCCTGGGAGGAGCGGACGTCGACTTTCACCTTCCGGTCCTGATAACCGCTCATCACTACCTTGAGTTCGTAGGAACCAGGAGCCAGGTCCATGACGTAGCGGCCGTCGGTGTCGGTGAGGACCATGGTGGTCCCGCCGACAACTTCAACCGTGGCACCGGGCAGTGTGATCGCGTTCTGAAGGTCGCGCACCGTGCCGGCCACGCGGACCGGCTTCACCATGGGCGCCTCCTGCGCGGCCTGAGCGCGGGCTGTGCTTAGAAGGGGCGGGGCGACGAGGACGAGAAGGGCGAGCAGTCCAGGAATTCCTGAACGGTTACGAGTGCGCATGTGGCCTCCGGGGGTCTTTTTGGGGTGGGTCATTCAGAGGGAAGTTTGCAGAGCCCGTAAGACTTCGCTTCGACAGCGCCGTTACTTCCGTGTAAACCAGCGAAGGGCGACCTCGGAGTTAAGCCGGGGCGAATTCGGTGTCGCCGCGTTAGCGAACGAAGCGGTAGCCGATGCCGACCACGGTTTCCACGTGGTGACGGGCCGGCCCGAGCTTGGCGCGAAGGCGGCGGACATGAGCATCGACGCTTCGCGCATCGACCTCGGCGTCCTGGCCCCAGACACGGTCGAGCAGGCGTTCGCGGGTGAGCACGCGACCGGCGCGCTCCACCATGTAGCGCACCAGCTCGAATTCCTTGTGGGTGAGGCGAATCTCCTCGCCCTTGTAGCGAAGGACGTAGGCGTCGAACTCAATCTCGAAGTTCTCGTCCACATAGCCAACCGGCCCCTCGATCTGGGCTTCGAGCCGGCGCAGGCCCACCTTGCAGCGGGCCACCAGTTCTTTCATGGAGAACGGCTTCACGAGATAGTCGTCGGCCCCCATCTCGAGGCCCAGCACGCGATCGACTTCCTCGCCCCGCGCGGAAACAATGAGGATGGGGGTGCGGGTCGATCCAGGCTGGCGGCGCAGCATGCGGCAGACCTCGAGCCCGTCCATGCCGGGAAGGTTCAAATCGAGCAGGACGAGATCGGCGCCCTTGCGCACCGCGTCGAGACCTTCCTCGCCGGTGCGGGCGACTCTCACGCTGAATCCAGCGCGATCCAGGGCGTAGCTCATGGCGTCCGCGATGTCCCGGTCGTCTTCAATGACCACGATGCGGCGTCTTGATTCCACGGCCCGCGGCCGTTCCGAAGACACGTCCGTCGAGTGCGGACCGGAGCCGGTGGGATCGAGTTGGTTCATGTTCTCTGTCGCCCAGGTTCGCAAAGCTAGTGAGGTGAAGAAACGGCCAGGGGTCGTTTGGGTTAATTCCTGGAAAAGAACGAGTCGCGGCCGTTGTCACACGAATGTCATGCGAGCCGTTCATCGTCCGGCTGTAGATTGAAGAGCATGGCCCGTGCCCTCGTGGTCGAAGACGATGCCGACATCGCGACCCTCGTCACCCACTATCTGGAGCGGGACGGGTGGCGGTGCGATGTCGCGCGTGACGGACTCGAGGCTCTCGCGAAGCTCGGAACCGAGGCCTACCGGCTGGTGGTGCTCGATCTGCAGCTCCCGGGCAAGGATGGTCTCGCCGTGCTCACCCAGATCCGGGCCAGCCCGAAACTCAAGGATCTGCCGGTAGTGATCGTCACCGCTCGTGGCGAGGAAACCGACCGCATCGTCGGTCTCGAGATCGGGGCCGATGACTACATCGTCAAGCCGTTCTCACCCAAGGAGTTCGCGGCCCGAGTGAAGGCCATCCTCCGTCGCGTTGACCGAACCGAGGGCGCCGACGATGTGGTCGAGATCGGTCCGGTGCGCATCGACCGGGCGCGTCACACGGTCTTGGAGGACGGCCGGAGCGTGCATCTGACCGCCAAGGAGTTCTCACTGCTCGTCGCCCTGGCGGAGGCGAAAGGACGCGTGTTGTCTCGCGACCGCCTGCTCGAGGACATCTGGGGCTACGGTTATATCGAAGGAATGCGCACCATCGACGTCCACGTCCGGAGGTTGCGGGAGAAACTTCCACTCATCGCGGGCCGGATCGCCTCGGTGAAGCCGATTGGCTATCGGCTGGCCGACCCGGGAGAGAGCGAGTGATCGCGGAACGGGCAGCCAGGTGAACAGTCTTAGACGCCGCCTGGCCCTCGCCGGCATCCTGACCAGTACACTCGCACTGATCGTGGTCCTCCTGATTCAGGGACGCGCGGTGGAGTTCGACACCCGCGCGGAAACGCGGGAACGCCTGCGCGCCGAAGCCCGCATCCTCGCCGAAGCGCTGTCGGCGCCATGGAGCGTTCAGGGCCCGGGTTACTGGGTGGACGAACTGGTCGACCGGGCCGGCCGGTCGACGGAGACCCGCCTCACCGTGATCTCCCTCCACGGAACGGTGGTGGGCGACACCACCGCCAGCGCGGACGCGCTACTCGCCATCGAGAACCACGGCTCGCGGCCTGAAGTGCGCAAGGCCCTTTCCGAGGGCGAAGGCGATGACGAGCGGCTTTCTAGAACCGCTGGCGAGGACCAGATGTACGTGGCCGCCCGCATCCGGCATCAAGGCCGCCTGCTCGGGGTGGCCCGCGCGTCTTTGTCGCTGGCCCGGGTGCAAACCCGCACCTTTGAACTGCAACGCTCTCTTGGCATCGCCCTCCTATCCGTGCTGGCTCTGGCCAGCGGCCTCGCCTGGTGGCTGTCGCGACCTCTCGCCGCGCCCATGTCCCGCATCCTCGAAGGCGCTCGGGCCATGGCCCGGGGCGAACTGGACCGGCGAATCCGGGAGGATCGCGATGACGAATTCGGCCAGCTGGCCGGCGTCCTGAACCAGGCCACCGCCTCGATTCAGGAGCAGTTCGCCGCCGCCACCCGGGAACGGGCGCGGTTCTCCGCTGTGTTGTCGGCCATGGAAGACGGCCTGCTCGCGGTGGATCACCGCGGCATCGTTCTGCTCGCGAACGAGGCCCTGTCGCGTTCACACAAACTGGTGGGATCCACCGGCACTCACTACCTCGAGGTCTTCCGTCAGGCGGAGATCGGCGATCTGATCAATCAGGTGTTGACCTCCGGGGAGCGACGCACCGCGGAGGTGAACCTTTCGGGCACAGGTCGCTCCTTCGTGCTCGTGGGAGTCCCCTTCCCCGCCGCCCCCGGTGAGGCCCACGGGGCCGTGATCACGTTCAACGACGTGAGCGAACGACAAAGAGTCGACCGCATCCGCCGCGATTTCGTGGCCAACGCCTCGCACGAACTCCGCACGCCGCTCACCTCGATCCGTGGGTTCGTGGAGGCGCTGGAGGACGGGGGCATGGAGGAGACGGAGACGGCGAAACGCTTCCTTTCCCGGATACGGGCGAACGCTGATCGTATGGCCTCGCTGGTCGACGACCTGCTCGAGCTTTCGCGCCTCGAGTCGGGGGCGCAACCGCCTTCCCTGGAAGAACTCGACTGCGCCGCGGTGGCGGCCGATGTGGTGGCCTCCTTCACCAAAATCGCGGGCCGGAAGTCGATCACACTGAGTGCGGGAGCTTCGCCCGTCCCGCCCGTGGTGGGCGACAGCGATCGTCTGCGCCGGGTCCTTGAACATCTGGTCGACAACGCACTCAAATACACACCTGACGGTGGACGGGTTTCGGTGCAAGTGGAACCTCTGGGCACCGGGGCGAGCGTCTCCGTTCACGACAGCGGACCGGGCATCGGACCGGAGCATCTCCCTCGATTGTTCGAACGGTTCTATCGCGTGGATACCGCGCGCAGCCGTGAGCTGGGCGGAACCGGGCTTGGGCTCTCCATCGTGAAGCACCTGGCCGAGAGCATGGGTGCCTCGGTGCTGGTGACCAGTGTGCCCGGCGAGGGGTCGACCTTCGCGGTCAAGGTCCCGGGCCGGTCGCCGGGAAGCGGCGAGGGACCCAAGGCCAAGGTCTGATCACGGTCTCGGCCTCCACCCATCGCTGCCGCGACCGCCGCGCTATGCGAGCCGGGGCCAGGGGGTCAGGCGGAACTAGAATGGGCTTTTACCGAGGTTCCATGAAGTCCACGTTCAGCATTGCCGGAAGACGGGTCGGAATCTCCGAGCCCGCGTATGTCATCGCCGAAGCCGGAGTGAACCACGACTGCCGGCTCGACCGGGGCCAGGCTCTCGTCGACACCGCCAAGGCCGCGGGTTTCGACGCCATCAAGTTTCAGAGCTACACCGCCTCGAAGATCGCCACACGAGTGGCTCCGCGGTACTGGGTCGAACCCAAGGATCCAAACGGCACCCAGTGGGACACCTTCGCCAAGCTCGATAAGTTGAGCGACGCGGACTTCAAGACACTGATCGACTACGCGCGGGCCGCGGGCATCGTGGCCTTCTCCACCCCCTTCGATGACGAAGCCGTCGACTTCCTCGCTGGTCTCGACATGCCCGCGTTCAAGATCGCCTCGGCCGACCTCACCTGCAAACCCCTGCTCGAGCGAGTGGCTCGGGTAGGGAAGCCCGTGATCCTCTCCACCGGCACCTCCACGCTGGCGGAGATCGACGAGGCGCTTGAGACACTCGCGAAGAGCGGTTGTGGAGAGGCGGTGCTTCTGCACTGCACCCTCAAGTATCCCTGCCCGCCCGAGGGCATCAATTTGCGGATGATGACCCACATGATGCAGGCCTTCCCCGGCATCCCCGTGGGCCTCTCCGACCATTCGCTTGGCATCAGCGTGCCCCAGGCCGCGGTGGCTCTCGGCGCCTGCATGATCGAGAAGCACTACACCATCGACAAGACCATCCAGGGGTCGCCCGACCATCACCTCTCGGTCGACCCCGGGGAAGGCCGAGCCCTGATGGACGGCATCCGCACCATCGAGAAGGCCTTCGGCAAGTCGGTGAAGGGACTCGAACCGCTCGAAAAGGAGGCCTTCCTGTACGCGCGCCGCAGCGTCACTTCCGCCACGCCCATCGCGAAGGGCGCCGTGATCACCCGCGACATGCTCACCTACAAGCGCCCCGGCACAGGAATCTCGCCCCGCCTCTTCGACCTGGTGGTTGGCCGCACGGCCCGGCAAGACATTGCCCCTGACACGACTCTCACCTGGGAGATGGTTTGAGAGTCACCGTCATCATTCCCGCCCGGGGCGGGTCGGACCGCGTTCCCTACCTCAACATCAAACGACTCGGCGATTCTCCGCTCCTCGCCCACACCATCAGGGCGGCTCGGGAAGCGAAGGGCATCGACCGGGTCATCGTGTCCACCGACGACGAAACCGTGGCCGAAGTGGCCCGCGCTCATGGCGCCGAGGTTCCTTTCCTCCGCCCCCGGGAACTCTCGGGCGATCTCTCCAGCCTGATGCCCGTGGTGCGTCATGCCGTGGCCGAGTCGGAGAAGGATCATCCCCGGCCCGACGTGGTGGTGATCCTCCAGGCCACCACACCCTTCCGCACCGCGCGGAGCATCGACGAGGCGGTGGCCAAGATCGCCACCGGCAAGTTCACCGCCGTGGTCTCGGTGACCTCCGATCTTTCCCTTCGCTGGAAGGCGGAGGACGGTTTGCTGCGCCCCTTGTTCGATCGCGCGGGACGCCGTGATGAGCAGACCCCGGTGTATCTGGAAAACGGCGCCATCGTGGCCATCACGCGCGAGGTGCTCGAAAACGATCCGCGGTTCGGCGAGTCCGTCGGATTCGTGGCCCTCGACAAACGCGAGGGCTTCACCGTCCACGACCTCGAAGACTTCTGGATGGCGGAGCGCTTGCTCCGCGAACCGCGGATCCTGTTCCGGGTGGACGGCAGCCGGATCATGGGAATGGGCCACGTCTATCGCTCTCTGGCCGTGGCCGAGGCCCTGCGCGAGGGTTCGCGGGCGGAAATCGCCTTCCTGATGAGCGCCGATCACGCAGAAGGCATCGCCACCATCTCGAAGAGCGGTTACCCGGTGCGTGTCTTCAAGCCGGGGGGCCTCGAGGCCCTCATCGAATCGATCCAGGATTTTGCTCCCTCGGTGGTGATCAACGACCTGCCCCTGGTCGAGGAGACTTATCTGCGCTCCCTGGCCCGACTGGGCACGGTGACGATCAACCTGGTGGACACACTCGACGATCTCGAGCGTGTGTCGCGCGATGCCCAGTTCGTGATCTCGGTGATGAACGAGGATCGCGAGACGCCTGAGGGTTTCTACGGTGGTCCGGCCTTCGCCATCCTGCGCCGGCACTTCCAGGGTCGCGACAGAGCGTTCCGGGAGAAGCCCACGAAGATCCTCCTCAGCTTCGGCGGCGCCGATCCCCAGGCCCTCACCCTCAAGGTGGCGCGCGCCCTGGCGCCTTTGACCGAGGACATCGAGGTCCTCTCGATCGCGGGACCCGCTTTCCCGCACCGTCCCATCTTCGAGGCCCTCCAACGCACCCTCGGCCGGAATCTGCCTTTGATCAACGGCGTGGACGTGCAGATCGCCGATCTCATGCTGGAGGCGGACCTCGTGTTGTGCTCCGGAGGGATGTCGGTCTACGAGATCGCCGCCCTCGGCACACCGGGCGTGGTTCTGGCCCAAAACGCGAGGGAAGATCGCCGCATGCGAGAATTCTCTCGATTCGGCACCATCGAGTATCTCGGTCTGGGCGTGGATGTCGATGAATCAGCCATTTTGGGCGCAGTGCGCCAGATCCTGACGAATCCGGCCAAGCGCCGGACTATGAGCGACCGCGGCCGGGCCCTGGTCGACGGGTATGGCGCGGCGCGGGCTGCGGAAATCGTGCTGGAACAAGTCCAGACAGAGTCAAACGGAAAGATCGCGAAAAGCGCGATCGGAGAAGGAAAGTAATGAAGGTCTTCATCACGGGCGGCGCGGGTTTTGTCGGAGGGCATCTCTCGGAGACGTTTCTCGACGCCGGCCACGACGTCGCCATCCTGGACGACCTGTCCACGGGCTCCATCGAGAACATCGAACACCTGAAGGGCCGTAAGGGCTTCAGCTACACCATCGACACCGTGATGAATGAAGGCATCACCGCCGAACTCATCGACCGCGCCGACGTGGTGATCCACCTGGCCGCGGCGGTGGGGGTGAAGCTCATCGTGGAAAGCCCGGTCCGCACCATCGAGACGAACGTGCACGCGACCGAGATCGTCCTCGCTCACGCCAACAAGAAGCGCAAGAAGGTCCTCATCGCCTCCACCTCCGAGGTGTACGGCAAGAGCACCGACGTCCCCTTCCGCGAGGACGGCGACCTGGTCATGGGTGCCTCCATCAAGGGACGCTGGAGTTACGCGTGCAGCAAGGCCATCGACGAGTTCCTGGCCCTCGCGTACCACAAGGAGCGCAAGCTCCCGGTGGTGGTGTTCCGTCTCTTCAACACCGTGGGTCCGCGCCAGACCGGCCGTTATGGCATGGTCATCCCGAACTTCGTGCGCCAGGCCCTCTCCGGCCAGCCCATCACGGTGTACGGCGACGGCCTCCAGCGGCGCTGCTTCACCGATGTCTCCGACGTGGTGTGGGCGCTGCTTCGGCTCGCCGAGTCGGAGGAGGCGGTGGGCCAGGTCATCAACATCGGCAACGACTCCCGCGAAGTGTCCATCATGGACCTGGCCAAGCTGATCAAGGAGAAGACGGGCTCGAAAAGCGAGATCGTGCTCGTGCCCTACTCGCAAGCGTACGAAGAAGGCTTCGAGGACATGCCGCGGCGCATTCCCGATCTCACCAAGATCAAGAAGCTCATCGGCTACGATCCCAAGGTTGCCCTCGACGGCATCCTCGACCGGGTGATCGAGCACTTCACGACGTACCAGGGACGGGTCTGATCCCCGGGGCCTGTCCTGAGCTAGCGAGGCCATGCCGAGCGGGCCGAAGGGCCTGTCCTGAGCTAGCGAGGCCATGCCGAGCGGGCCGAAGGGCCTGTCCTGAGCTAGCGAGGCTATGCCGAGCGGGCCGAAGGGCCTGAACGCCTTGCCCACCGGCTCTCCCGAAACTTCGACCCTCAAGCGACTGTTCCGGCAGTCGCTCGCTTACGGCACCGCCGACGTGCTGGGCCAGGGGATCAACTTCCTCCTGGTCCCTTTGTACCTCGCGTTCCTGGAACCCCAGGACTACGGCGCGCTGGCCCTGCTGATTCTGCTCTCGACGATCCTCAAGATCGTCTTTCGCCTGGGTCTTGATTCCGGCTTCATACGAATCTTCTACGACCTTCCTGAGGATCAGCGGGCGAAGTTTTCGGGCACGGTGGCCCTTTTCTCGGCGGGCTTCAGCAGCACCGCCTTCGCTTTGGTCTGGGCCTTTTCCGCACAGGTTTCGAGCCTCCTGTTTGGAAACCCGGACGGGATCTTGTGGGTTCGGCTCGTGGCTGCGGATCTGCTCGCTTCGTCCTTTGTGTTCGTGCCCTTCGCCCTGCTCCGCATCGAAGGCCAGGCTTCGCTGTTCTCCACCTATTCGCTCATTCGCCATGCTGCGAACACGGTGCTGAAAGTGATTCTCGTCGTGATGGGCCTGGGCGTCACCGGAGCCCTCATCTCCGATGTCGTGGGGAGTGTTCTTCTGGCCCTCTTGCTCTTTGGTGAGCTGAGGAAACGATCGACACTCGCCTTCGAGTGGCCTCCACTGAAAGAGGCGCTTCGTTTCGGCTTGCCCAAAGTCCCCCACGGGATGCTCGTGCAGACACTCAATCTCTCCGATCGCCGAATCCTCGATTCCTTTGTCAGCCTGGCCGAGGTCGGTGTGTATCAGGTGGCCAATTCATTCGGCGCGGCCATGAAGTTCCCCCTCTCCGCCTTCGAGCCCGCCTTTCAGCCTTTCGTGTTCGAGAACGCGAAGAAGGAGGGCGGCGCCGCGGCGATCGGTCAGGTAGCCACCCGGATGTCCATCGTATTTGTGATGGTCGCGTTGGGTCTGGCTCTGATCCTGCCCGATGTGCTGCGGCTGGTGACCCGCAATGAGGTCTACCACCGGGGCGCACCCATCATCCCGGTCATGGTCCTCGCCTACCTGTTTCAGGGATTTTTCCTCCTCGCCTCGGTAGGCATCGCGATCGCGAAGGCGGCCCGCTACTACCCAATGATCACCGCGGCGGCGGCGGCGCTCAACATTGGTCTGAACCTGTGGCTCATCCCCCACTTCGGCATCATGGCCGCGGCCTGGGCCACGGTGGCAGGCTATGCGCTCATGGCTTTCATGGGGGTCACCATCTCCGGCAGGCTCTATCCGATTCCCGTCCAATGGGGGCGGATCGCGTCAACTCTGGTGGCGGCGATCGCGTGTTTCGTTGTCGGGAACAGCCTCGGACCTTCCCTCTTCGCCGCGAGCGCGCGTATCGCCTTGGCTCTCATGTCTTGTGCCGTGGCCTGGCGCATTGCCTTCAACGAAAGCGACCGGCTCGAACTGCGGAAAGTGGTCGGGCTGACCTGATCAGTCGAGGCGGGGTTCGATCAGCGAGGTCTCGGGCTTGATGAAGGTGGCGGCGGCTCCACCCGCGACCAGGCGAACCGGCCCAGGACGTCGCGCAGCACGACGCGCACCGTTCCCGGGGCGTCGCCTTCGACCGTGCAGTCGAAGTGCGAGCCGACGCTGCCAGTGCGCAGGCGTGCCGCGCCGCAGTCGACGCGCACCGTGCGACCCTCCCGGGCGCTCTCTAAGGCGATGCTCGCCTCCACCTGCGCCACGCCGATGATCGGGTCCAGGAGCGACCAGCCTCCCCCACTCGTGATCACGTGGACGCGGGCGCGGCCGAGATCCGTAATGATCGTGCAGGTGTACGAGGCTTTGAGCCGCCTCAGGCGGCGAGACAGGTCGAAGGGCGAGTCGCAGTTCACCTGCCGTGGCCGGACCCCTGTGCGTGCCTGGATCGCCGCCTGGATCTCGCCCACCGTGCGGATCGGGGTCACCCCCGCCCGCTCGTCGGGCTCGGGGTGGAACGTCTTGCGCCACCTCCACACCTCTATCCCGGCAAGGCTCCCCAGGATGAGGACGACCCACAGGGTCGGCCACACCCACTTCGGGACCCCCGACCTGTGCTGTTGCGAGGGGCGGACGTTGAACCTGCGCTGTTGCGAGGGGTGGACGTTGAACCTCATTGCGGCCCCTGCTTCGGCGCGGCCAGGAGGTGCGCGGTCGTGGCGTCGAGCACGCAGGTCGGGCGCTTGCCGCCCAGACCTTCGATGATGAGCCACTCCCAGTGCGCGCCGCTTACCATGGTCACCTCTTCGCGGGGGCGCCAGCCCCGCCGGGGCGGTACGATACACGGCCCGCAAGCGCGGCGGTGCCGTCCGCGGCCCGCGTGCAGCGGGGTCCTGGGGGCGTGGTCGCGCGCACCGCAGCAGCCCCGTGTGGCGGCGACCGCCAGGGAGCATACGGTGCAGGGGGCCTTTTCCGGGGGTGGTGTCACCTCTGTCGTCATTTGGTAGCATAAATGACGACATGACCGACACCTCGATCCTCCGTCGGGCACCGGTCGCCGAATGGGCGGCCACGCGGTCATGCTTCATCTTCGGCCCCCGCCTCACGGGTAAGTCTTCTCTTCTGCGCCGCCACTTCGCCGGTCCCGCAGACAGGACGCCGATGTACGACCTGCTCGACCACCGGGACTACGCGAAACTCCTGGCCGCTCCGCAGCGGCTGGGCGAGGAGGTCCCGCCCTCGGCGCGGCTGGTCGTCATCGATGAAGTCCAGCGCCTGCCCGAGCTGCTCAACGAAGTCCATCGGCTGATCGAAACGCGGGGAATCCGATTCGTCCTCACCGGATCGAGTGCGCGCAAGCTCCGGCATGGCGGCGTGAATCTCCTCGGTGGCCGCGCCAGAACGCGCTATCTCCGCCCGTTCACCAGGGCGGAGCTTGGAGAGAGGTTCGACCTCAACCGGGCGATCACACACGGGCTTTTGCCGCCTATCTACCTCGGAGACGAGCCCCAGGACGATCTTGGCGCCTACATCGGGAACTACCTGCAGCAGGAAATCGCCGCGGAGGGCCTCACCCGCAACATTCCCGCGTTCTCCCGCTTTCTCGAGGTGGCCGCGTTATCGAACGCGACTGTGGTGAATTTCACCCAGGTCGCGAGTGACGCGGCCGTGCCCCGAACCACGGTCCACGATTACTTCGAGATTCTGAGGGACACTCTCATCGCATCGGAGATTCCGGCCTTTCGAGAAACGAAGACCCGGAAGGCATTGGCCTCGTCCAAGTGGTATTTCTTCGACCCGGGTGTCGCGGCCGCCCTTCAAGGTCGCCTGGTCAAACCGCGAACTCCAGAGTTTGGACTCGCTTTCGAGACCTATCTCCTCCATGAGTTACTCAGTTACCGCGACTATGCGGCCGGACCGGACGTCTCACATTGGAAATCGCGATCGAACCTGGAGGTCGACTTCATACTGGGCGATCACACCGCCGTGGAGGTGAAGGGCAAGACCAGCGTGGTCGAGCGGGATCTTCGCGGTCTGCGCGCGCTTGCCGAGGAGCGCCGCATGAAGCGGTTGATCTGCGTCACGCTCGAGGATCGGCCGAGACGCGTCGATGGGCTGCAGATCCTGCCCTACGGGCAGTTTCTCGACGCCCTGTGGGCTGGAGAGTTCCGCGGCTGAGATCGGGGAGAGAAGGAGGCCGGCGGAGTCCTGGCCGCGGTTGTCGAAGCCGGGGCTGTAAGCGCGGACGCACCAGTCGATCCGGGTAGCTTGGCGCCGGACATTATCGTATATACAATTCCTTTTGTGGACATCACCTTCGACCCGGCCAAGCGCGCCCGGACGCTTCGAGATCGAGGGCTCGATTTCCTGGATGCCGTGTGGGTTTTCGCGGGCCACACCTTTGAGATTGAGGACGACCGCAGGGACTACGGCGAGCGCCGAGTTTTCAGCATGAGGAAAGCCAATGACCGAGAGAAGAAAGAAGACGGCCCGCGCCTTGGGCTCTGACCTTGCGCGGGTGGATTCACACGTGATTCAACGGAGGGAGTACGACGAACTCCCGGAGTTGACGGACGCGATGCTTGCGAAGGGAGTATTGAAGCGGGCGGGTCGGCCGATATCCGAAATCTCCCGGAAGCCAGTTTCCCTTCGACTCCCCCCGGAGACCCTCGCACGGTGGAAGGCGACGGGGCGGGGTTGGCAGACGCGGATGGTTGCCCTGTTGTCGAAGCGAGCGCCGAAGGAGACCGCGCAGATCTGAAACTCCCCGTGCGGAGGGCTTCGCGGCTGGAAAGACCGTGGTGAATTTCACGGCAGAGTCTTTGGTTATTGGCAGGGTCACAAAACAACGCGTTGTTTTGTAGACCTGATCTCCGACCTGTCCATAGCACTCGGGCGCGAGATCGATTCCCGGCATTCGTTGCTTTTTCTCGACGAGATTCAAACCGCGGGTGAGGTCTTGGCGCGGCTCCGGTGGTTCGGGGAAGAGATGCCGCACTTGCCGGTTATCGCGGCCGGATCGCTTCTCGATCTCACCCTGGCCGATCACGCTTTCAGCATGCCGGTCGGACGGGTGTCGTTCTACCACGTGGAGCCGATGGGCTTCGATGAGTACCTCCGCGCCCACGGACAGGCGCGGCCAACGGACTTCCACTGGGTGGCGAAGTCAAGGACACGTTTCGCAAGGCGGCACGCCCGCGCGCGCGAACTGGTTGGTGAGCGCTCGGGCCGCCCCTCGACCGCGTGATTCGCGCATGGCCCGTGGCCGAGCTAGCAGCCCGCGGTGATAGTCGGCCGGCATTCGAGCGCGAGGCCTCCCCGAAGGGGGACGAACGCTGCATCCCGCCTGGCTTCTTCGCTCAGGAGCCCCAATATTTCCGATATTCGGGCTCTTCGACTCATCGCCATCCGGGCGCATCGCTCGTCTCGGTGCTGGCGCGAAGCCTGCCCTTGGGGCACGGCGGACTCTCACCACGGACTGCTAGGCGCTTCTTCGCGAGGTCAGTTCGACGGGACCCAATAGCCCCGGCGGGTCTGTATCCGGGCCTTGCTCTTGCTCAGCTTGACCTCGAGGCGATGCCAACCCGGCTTGGGCTCATCCTTTGGCTCATAGCGGAGCACATAGCGCGTGGCGAGGCTCGCCGCGATGCGGGTGAACGCTTCGGTCAACCTCGCCGTCGAGGTCGCGACCCAGGCCTGTCCACCGGTGAGCTCCGCGAGCGACTCGAAGGAGTGGGCCCGCGGTTCGACGCGGGCGTAGGGATGGAACGGCCGCGGCGGACGCACGGTAACGAGATGGACGATGGCGCTCGAACGCTCGGCCACGGCGCGCAGGTGAGAGGCATCGAGCAGGCTCGCGTTGTCGGCCTCGTCCGTGAGGAGGAGCACGAGCGTCCGCCCGCGTGGGTCGGCCACGGCGAGCGCCGCCAGAAGGGCGTCGTAGACCGCGCTCCCTCCAACCGGTTCAAGCGACGCGATGGCGCGACGGGTCGCTGCTCTATCGAGACCGGGACGCGCGAGCCACCGGATCTCGTCGGAAAACGCGATCACGCCCACCTCGTCAACCGAACGCAAAGCGCCGAGCAACAGATCGCTCGCCTGCAGAAGTGCCGCCCGCTTTTCGCCGGTGAGGCTGTTGCTGCTGTCGAAGATGAGGAGAACCTGGATGGGCAGGGCGTCCGTCTCCACCACCTCCACGCGCTGGGGAACGCCGTTGTCGCGCAGGTCGAAATCCTCGCCGCGAAGGCCCCGCACCGGCTTCTCGCGGTCGGAGACGTAGACGTCCACGTAGGCGACCGCGACGCTCGCGCCGAACTCGGGCCGCGCCTGACCGAACGACAGGCTCGGGGCGAGAAGAAGGACCATCCCCAGCACGAACCGGGGCTTCATTGAAGTGACTCCAGGCGCAGCGCTTCGAACAGAACGTGCGCAAGGGCCGCGTTGTCGGCGTCGTAGTCCCGATAGGGGTCGGGCGACGGCTCTGTGCTGGACAGGGCGCGCTCGGCCGCGCTCGCGGCGCCCGTGGTGTCGCCCTGGACCAGCAGGGAGTGAGCGAGCCCAACAGCCGCCGCCTGTCCGTGTGGCATGATCTGGAGCGCGCGACGGAAAGCCATGGTTGCGAGTTCTGCCCGACCTTTGCGCTCATGGACCTGACCGAGAAAGACATGGGCGAGATACAGCAACCTGTCGTCACCACCCTCCGCGACGACGGCCTCAAGTGTTCGCTGCGACTCGTCCGCGAAACCCAGGCGCCACAACACCCTGCCGAGGTGAACTCCAGCCAGTTGGCGCACGGAGGCGGAGTTGACCGCGAGTGAAAGCTCGCGTCGGGCTTCGCGCAGCGGGCGTTCGGGGTCGCCTGTCCCCAGACGGGCCGCCTTCTCATGCGTGACACCAAGCGCGAGCCGCAGGTCGGGATCTTCAGGAAAGAGGTTCAGACCGGTGCGGGACCAGGCGCGCGCTTGATGCATACAGGCGTCCCACTCCGCGCGCCAGGTCATCGCCACGAAGAAGCGTCGCGCGAACTCACGGGTGCGCTCGCGCCTCGCGAGCAGGCTCGCGTACTCCAGAGCGCGTTCCGCGTGACGCCCCCCGCACGGCCGCGCTTGCTCGACGGCCTGGAGCGGCGGGTTGTCGACCAGATCACGGTCGAGATGCAGCATGACCGCCGCGCGGATCGGCTCCTTCAGCGTGTCGGAGCAGTCCGGGCAACGAGAAGCGCGCTCGATCTCCCGCCGGATGCGGCTGAAGCCCTCATCAAGGGTTCGCCACTGGAGTTCCCCGATGGACGCCACTGCGGCTTTGCGTTCGCCCGCAGCGTACTGACGGAGGGCGGCTTCGTAACTCGCGGGTGGGGCGGGGGCGGCCTGTTCCGCACCAAGGGTCGCCATGGCGATGGCCGCTGCGACGCCAAGGGGGAGAAGGACCACCGGGATAGTGCTTCCTGATCAGTCGAGGCCGCCTTCGATGAGGGCGGTCTCGGGTTTGATGAAGGTGTGCTGATCGGAGTCCTGAATAGTCTGCAGCAGCGCGTCGACGCCGATTTCCTGGGCGGCCTTGGCGCACTCAATGTTCTGATTGGTGCGCGACACTGTGGAGTTGTCGCAGCAGATCGACACCGGCACACCGTGTTCCAGCAGCGTCCGGATGGGATGGGGCGCGCCCTTCTTGACCGCACCAGTGTGCTGGTTCGAGGAGATGCAGCACTCAACCATGATGCGATCCTTGGCCAAGCGCTTCATGAGCGCCTCGTCCTGAATGGCCGAGCAGCCATGGCCGATGCGTTGGCACCCCAGTCCGTCGATCGCTTCCCAGATGTAGCGGGGCGGCCCCTCTTCACCCGCGTGGGCAGTGAGGCCGAGCCGACCCAGGCGAGCGATCTCGTAGGAACTGGCGAAGAGGTGGGGAGGGTTCCCGGTTTCGGGGCCGGCGATGTCGAAGCCCACCACACCGGTGCGGGCGTGGAGATGCTGGGCCTCGGAGATGGCGGAGCGGGCGAGGATCTTCGCGATGTGAGGGCCGTGCTGGCGCATGGCGATCACGATGAGCCCGAGCTTCATGCCATGACGCTTGTTGGCGTGATTCATCCCCGAGAGCACGGCGCGGATCGATTGCCTGGGGGTGAGGCCGGCGAAGGTGTGGATGATGGGTGAGTACCGCAGTTCGAGAGTGCGCACCCCGGACCTGGCGGCATCGTCGACGATGGCTTCGGTGACGGTTGCGATGTTCTCGTAGAACTGGGTGATCCAGAGCGGATAGTGCATCTTGTCGAGGTAGGACATGAGCGTGCCCTCCTCGTGCTCCTGGATCTCGAGACGGCGGCGCATCTCCTCGATGGTGTCCACCGGGTTCAGCTGGTGGTGGCGCATGAGGTTCCAGGTCACCTCCACCGGAATCGAGCCGTCGGTGTGCTGATGAAGTTCCACCTTGGGAGCGGAGGTGATGCGCGGGTCTATGTCGAAGTCCACCGGGAGATTCTAGCGGGGGCTAACATTGAGGCTTAGGTGACGCCTCCCTTGTTGAAGCCGCGCGTGCTGATCGTCGACGACGACGCGATGTTTCGCCTTCTCCTCGAGCGCCGGTACGCCGACCGGGGCTGGGAGACGGTTTCCGCGAACGGCCTCGTCGACGGGCTTCGCGCCTGGTCCCTTGGCGCCTTTGACCTGATCGTGATCGACTACCTTTTGAAGGACGGCAACGGCCACGCGTTCGTGCAGGGCGTTCGGGACAAGGATCTCGACGTTCCCATCCTGGTGGTGTCGGGCGGCCTCAACCTCGAGACCCTTCAAGCCTTCGTGCGCGAAGCCATCGACGACTCCCTGACCAAGCCCATCGACTTCGACCGTCTCGATGAGATCACGGAGCGCCTGTCCCGCCTGGGCCGCGAGCGGCGACGGATGCGCAGCCGCGCGGTGGCCCTGCTCGAGGTCTCGAAGAATCTCAAGGTGGGCGGCGATTCCAAGGAACTGCTGGCCCGCTTCGCGCGCGCGGTGTCGGAAATCACTCCCTTCAAGCGCTCGGCCATCTACATCACCGAGGAGGACGGACGGCTGGCCGTCCGTTCCGCGGTTCACGGCGCTTCCAACCTGCCCGATCGGGTGCCCACCGCGGAACTGGCCCGGGCCTTCGAACGCGGTTTCAAACGCGACCTGGCCTCGTTCGTTCCCGGCTCCTTCCTCGCCTCACCGCGCGAAGCCCCCAAAGAGCCCTACTCCCAGGCCCGCGCCCGGCAACTTCCGCCCCAGCCAGGCGATCACGGTCTGGTCGAGATCCGCTCGGCTTTTCGGCTGTGGGGCTACATCCTCTTCGAGGATCCCGACGACGAGCGTCGCCCGTCGGAAGACAGCATGCGCCTGCTCTCGCTGCTTTCCGGCTATGTGGCCACCGTGCTCGAGAACCGCGTCTCCTATGACACGGAGGCGCTGCTCCGTTCCCGGCTGGAGATGGTCCGCGACGTCGTCCACCTGGCTCTGGAGCGGGCCGATCTTGGCGCCGCCCGCGCCGCGGTCACCACGGCCGCGGTCACGCGGGCGGGTTATGCCTTCTCCGCGTTCCTGGAAAGACATGGGCAGGGAGTCTGGTCGATCGAGGCGGCCTGTCCGTCCTACCTGGGCGCGCGCGCGCCGGAGTTGATGCGCGACGTCCTCGAACTGCAGGCGAAAAGCGTACGCCCGGGCGGAGCGCTCCACCTTCCGCGCCAGAGTCTCATCCTGGGCCACGCTCCGCGCTTTTCCTGCGCCATGCCCGTCTTCTCCGGCGGCGAGTTCCGCGGCTACTTCGTCATTGAGGACGACGTGCGCGATTCACTCGAAGCGGCCGATGAAGCGGCCTTCCTCACCTTGAGCGATCAGATCGGACTGCTCATCCGCAGGCTCGACCACGAACGGGAGATCGCGCGGAAAGGCGCCGAGATCCAGGCCTCGTACCATCAGCTCCAGGCCATCCACGAGGAAAACGTTCGTATCCAGGAAGTGCTTCGCCGCTACGTGCCTCCGTCCACCTGGGACCTGATCGATCGGAACGGGCCGGGCGGTCCGGGCGGAATCGAGGCCGTGGTGGACCGCGCGGTGATGTTCGTGGACATCTGCGGCTTCACCAATCTTTCCGAACTGCTGAAGCCTCCGCAGATCGTGGCCATGCTCAACGTTTACTGCACGGTGGTCGCGGCCATCTGCTACCAGCGCGAGGGCGAGATCGTGAAATACATCGGCGACGGCATCATGGGCTTTTTCGCCGATGGACCGGGGGCGGTGACCGCGGCTCTCGAGATCCTGGAAGCTCGGGACAAGATCGCGGCCCAACTTCAGCCTCTTGGGATCGATCCCATCGACATCCGGGCCGGTGTGGCCTGGGGTCCCACCATCGTAACCTCGGTGGGCCCGTTCTATCAGCAGGACCGCACACTTCTGGGCGACACCGTGAACACCGCCTCGCGGCTCGAACATCGGGCCAAGCCCAACTCCGCCCTCTTCGACAGCGCGATCATCGGCGACGCTGATCCCCGGTCTTTGGGCCTCGCCGCAGTGGGCCTTCTCAACCTGCGCGGCAAACGCAAACCACTGACCGTGTTGACCCTCGAAGGCCATGTGGGCCGCTACACGACCGAACCCACGGGTGAGATCGTCCGCGAGCGCCGGGCCAGCGACCACGTGCGGGTCGACCGGCTCGTATAGCTACCTCAGCGCGCGGCGGACCTCGGTTTTCAGGGCGTCGAGTTTCGGATGGTCGCCGGCGAAGCGGCTGACGTACTTGTAAGGCGTCGAGCCATCGGGCAGACGCAGCAGCACGCCGCCCAGCTGGAAGGCGTCGCCGTGAACGCCCGGCTGGGTGAAGCCATTCTTACGGGCCTCGGCCGCGCGTTTGAAGACCTTCGGGGTCAGGAACGAGAGCAGCGGGCGCTTGAACTCGAGGGCCTGGTAGACGACGCGTTTTTCATCGACGTAGACCGGAAGATCGATCTTCGTCTCCTCGACGAAGGCCTTGGCGTAGCGGAGGCTCGAGTGACCGATCACCACCACCTGAGCGCCGAGTTTTTCGAAGGCTTCCTTCTCGCGGTACACCTGCACCGCCTGCTCGCGGCAGAAGATTCAGCCGAAGTGGCGGACGAAGATGAAGAGAGTTGGCTTGTTCTTAGCGATCGCTTCGAGGGAAACGTCTTTGCCCTCGAGGTCCTTGACGAAAAGGTCGGTCATGACACCCCCTGCGATTTGAGGATCCGCTCGATCACCGGCCGCGATCCTTCGATGGCCGTCCGCTGCATATAGAACGCGAGGCCCCGCTCTCCGCCCAGTTCCTCGCCGTTGCCGGCGCGGCCGGGACCGCCGTGAACCAGGGAGGGCAGAACCGTGCCGGGACCAGGCGAGAGTTCGGCGATTTTCACGCTGCCCAGGAAGAGCCGGCCGTGGAAAGGGGCGAGGCCGAGGGTGGCTTCGGCCACGAAAGCGGTGTCCTCGGAATACACGGAGGAGACAAGACCGCCGGCGCCGCGGGAGATGATCTCGACGGCCTGCGCCGCGGTTCCATCGTAGGGCACGATGGTGGCGGCGGGACCGAAGACCTCGTGCGAGTGAACATTCGGGGCATCGGCCCCGGGCTCGATTTCAAGCAGGGTCGGCGAGACGAAGAAGCCCTTGCCGTCGGGCACCCCTTCGGGTTTGAGGCCGGGTCGCGAGTGTACGAGCCGGCCGTCGCGAGCCAGGAGCGAGAGGCCCTCGAGCACCGCCGTCTTCTGCGCGGAGGTGGCAACGGGGCCCATACGCACACCGTCCGTCCCGGGATTTCCCACCACCACCGCGGCCAGGCGATCGGCGAGATCGTCGCGGAAACGTTCGCTCATCGATTCGGAAACGAGAACCCGGCGGATGGCCGTGCACTTCTGCCCGGCCTTCTGGGTCATGTCGCGCAGCACGTCTTTCAGGAAGAAGTCGTAGATCTCCGAATCCGCGGTGGCGTCGGGCCCAAGCACCGCGGCATTGAGGGAATCAGCCTCGACGTTGATCCGCGTCCCGCACTTGACTACACCCTCGGTGTTGCGAAGGAGCGAGGCGGTGGCGGCGCCGCCGGTGAAGGCGAGACAATCCTGACCCTCGAGGTGGTCGACAAGATCCCCGGCCCGTCCGAGAAGCAGCGACAGTGCGCCCTCCGGCCAGATCTGAGCTTCGATCAGCAGTTCGAACAGGCGATGAGCGACGAGGGCGGAGCTGGTGGCGGGTTTGGTGAGCACGGGCATACCCGCGAGCAGGGCCACCGCGGCCTTCTCGGCGAGCCCCCAGGCGGGAAAGTTGAAGGCGTTCACGTGCACAGCCACGCCGTGTCTGGTGACCAGGACATGCTGGCCCACCAGGCGTGGGGCGCGACCCAGCTGAATGGCCTCGCCGTCTGAGAGCAGACGTCTATCGCCAAGGACTGTGCCCACTTCCGCGTAGGCCTGCAGTGTGGCGATGGCGCCGTCGACATCGAACTTGGCGTCGGAGCGGGTGTTGCCGCCGTTCGTCATGGCGAGGCCGATGAGTTCGTCGCGGTTCTTCTGCAGCAGGGCCGCGGTCTTCTGAACCAGTTCCCCGCGCTGCTTGAAGGTGAGTGAGCGCAAGGCCGGGCCGCCCACGCTCCGCGCGTGATGCAGAGCCTGCTTGCGATCGAGGCCATCCGCCGACGCCTTGGCCAGGACTTCTTCGGTGGCGGGATTGAGCAGGGTCTCGCCCGGGCCATCGCCTTGTCGCCATTCCCCGGAGAGGTAGCTCTTCAATGTGGTCATGTCGTGCTCGTGAAAATCTCTAGTCCGACAAGTGCGAGTTCTTGAGGTCCATGGCGCGATTGGCGAGGGCGTCGGCCTCTTTGTTCTGCTCGCGCCGGACGTGTTTTATCTCGGCTCCCTCGAACGCGCGACGCTGGGTGGAAGCCTGTCGCCACAATGTGATCATGTCCGGGTGTTTGACCTTGTAGACGCCATTCATCTGCTTCACCACGAGTTCCGAGTCTGAGCGGATCTCGATGCGGCGAGCGCCCCTGGCAGTCGCCAGGCGGAAGGCATGGACGAGGGCCTGATATTCAGCCACGTTGTTGGTGGCGGTGCCGATGAAACCGTAGTGCTCGGCCACCACCTGGCCCTTGTCATCCACCGCGTGCACGCCGTAGCCGGCGGGGCCTGGGTTGCCCCTCGAACCGCCATCGATGTGAATCACGAGTTCCGGCTGATGAGCGGAGCTCAAGAGCGGTTTCGCTTAACTCGGAAGGGGCGCTTCGATGGCCCCCTGGGGAGGCGGCGCGTTGAAGAACAGGATCCGCGAGCAGGAAGAGCAGGGGATGATGGTGTCGTTGCGCTTCACGTCGACGTACACCTGGGCCCGAAGCTTCACGTGGCACATGGTGCAGGCCCCGTCTTTCGCCTCGGCCAAAGCGGTGCCGCGACGCTGGAGGATGCGCGTGTACTCGGCCAGCAGGTCGGGCTTGAGCGTCCCCACCTTGTTCTCGCGGGTGGCCGCCACCTCGGCGCGCGCCTTCCGGCTCGCCTCGATCTTGCCTTCGATCAGCTTGATCTCGTCGCGCCGCGTGGCCTCAACGTCCTTGAACGAAGCCTCCTCGGCTTTCACCCGGGCCTGGCCGCCTTCGACCTTCTCCATGGCGTCGAGGATCAGGTCCTCGCGAGAGCGGATCTCGCGCTCGACGTTCTCGATCTCGTGCAGCAGCGCCGTGTATTCCTTGTTGGTCTTGACCTCGCCCAGTTGACCTTTGTACTTGGACCGTTTGGCTTCGTAGTCCTGGACTTCCAGTTCAAGGCGCTTGCGATCCTTGCCCAGACCATCGAGAGCCCCTTTGGCCGCGTCCAGGGCGGCGCGGTCGGCCACGATCTGGGCCTCGATCGCCGCCTTCTTTTCGGGCAGGGCCACGAGTTCGGCGTCGAAGCGTCTTAACTCGACGTCAGCGCGGTGGAGATCCACCAGCATTTCAAGATCAGGGTGCATAAGCAGCACCGCCGATCTTACCTTCCCGGGAAGCCCTTCTACTCGACCCAGACCTCGATCGTCTCGCCATCCTCACCGGTGATCGACACGATCTCCCGGATGTTCAGTGAACGCAGCCGCTTCCAGAAGCCGTCGGCGTCGTAGCCCTTGCCCTCGAGGCTGCGCTTCGCCGAATCGGGCAGGGAGCCGAAGACGAACTCGGCCAGGGAGAAGGGCACGGTCACCGACACCGACTGCTTCCCGCCCTTGCTGATGCGGATGCGAAGGAGGCGGGCCGGACCCTGGGGTTCTTTCTCCGTGGATCTGGGAGAAACGCGGCTCGGCGTGGCCGAAGGACGCGGCGGCGCGGGGGGAGCTTTGGCAAGGCTCCGCGGCTCGAGCCGCAACAACTGGAGCTTCGCGCGCTCCACAATGTCCGCGTCTTTCGAGGCGCTGACGATTTCGCGAAGCACGGGCAGGGCCTTGCGCGCATCGGCGAGGTTTGGGAGCGAGCCCACCTGCAGCGCGCCGAAGTAACGCACGGGGGCGCGGTCGTCGCCGAGGGACCGGATCACCGCGGTGAGGAAGCCCGGTTTGCCCGCGCGGGTGAGCTGGTTGGCGAGGCCCACGCGCGAGATCTCCGCCTCTTCGGCGAGCCGCGTGTCGGTGGGAGGCAGGTCGAGGAAGACTCCGTACTCGCGAAACGCCCGTTCGGACTCACCCAAAGACTCGCTGCAGCGGGCGATCCAATAGGTCGCGGCCTCGCTGTTTGGTCCCTGCGCGAGTGCGATCTCCGCCCATTTCGCCCGCGATTCCTCGTACTTGCGATCGAAGAAGAGAGCCTTGGCCTCGTTGAGGTCGGTCTCGAGGGTGAGGGGAAGCGGGAAGGCGAAGGAGAAGGCGGAGAGGGCGACGAGAGTCGCGGCGAGGATGGTCATGGGGCGGCAAGCTCCTGGGCAACCATGTCAATCTTCATGAGCAGGTTCCGTTGTTCGACATTGCGGGCGATGGCGGCCACCTCGGCGCGGCGGGTGCACCTTGGAAGTTCCGCCACCTGCTGCAGCAGGCCTTCAACCTCCTCCATCACACCGCGTGCGGCCACCAGGGTTTCGCCTGATCCCGAAACCAGAGCGGCACGGCGACGCAGGAGGGTGCGGCTGTTCTTCGATTCGTGGGCCACATCCACGCTGTCCTGCGGTGAATCCGGACAATCGGCGGCCGCTCGCATCGTAACGAGGATGTCCTGGGCCTCGGCCAGATAACGAACTGCGTCGGCCCGCAGCTGGGTCTTTTCGAGCCGTTCGTAGAAGGCGGCATTGTTGGCGTTGACCGCAATGTCGCCGCGGTCTTCCTGGGGTGCGACGTCTGCGACCACGACAGGAGCGTGCGTGCCTACGTTCCGGGCCACGAACACACCGGTCAGGACGCCAAGACCAACCAGGCCGGCAGCGGCCAGGCCCGACGCGAAACCCCAACCCGGCGCGGCGAGAGCGGGACGAGCCTCTGCGTGAATCCGCGCAAGAACCCGCGTCCGCAAGGCTTCCGAGGAGATGGGAAGGGGACGGTCCAGGGCACCATCCGCGCTCAGGGCGTCGGTCGTGCGCGTGAGGCCCTCGAAGTCGGTCTGGCACGAAGGGCAGGCGGCAAGGTGAGCGCGCACCGACGCGGCCTCGGCTGAAGCCAGGGCGTCTGCGGCGAGAAGGCCGAGGCGATTCTTGAAACGGAAGTGCAGGAAGGTCATGCGCGCGCCTCGGTCATGGCCTGTTTCATACGCGCGAGAGCACGATTGAGCGAGCTTTTTACCGTACCCAGACGCACGCCCAGGGTGGAGGCGATCTCGTCGAGAGACAAGTCGGAGAAGTGACGGAGGGTCACCACCGCGCGTTGCCTCTCATTGAGGACAAGAAGCCCCACTTCGAGCGCGCGGCGCGAGTCTTCGGCGTGGAGATTGTCGAGGGCGCCCCGTTCGTGGCGAGCCGGCACATGCTGCAGGTCTTCCTGCTCCACCGTGACTTCGCGGGTTCCGCGCCGTTTCTTCTGGCGGTAGCGATCGATGGCGGCGTTGATGGCGACCCGAGTGAGCCAGGCCCCCACTTCGGCGCGGGTGTCGATGCGCTGCGACTGCTGGAACAGCTTGACGAAGGCGTCCTGAACCACCTCGAGTGCATCCTCGGAGTTTCGCAAATAGCCGTAGGCGATCCCATAGAGGCGGCGTTCGTGGCGCGCCATGAGCGCGGAAAGGGCGTCTTCATCTCCCGCCCTAAGTCGGGCGAGCAGATCGGTGTCCTGGAATCCGTTCTCACGCTCCACAAGAGGCGATCTTCGACGACCTCAGCGCAGATATACAAGGACCCGTTCGCCATCGTCCTCGGTGACCTCGACCAGGGGGCCGAGCGGAAGCTTGTCCAGATCCCGTCCCCGGAACTTGCGCAGCCTGCGCCGGGCCTCGGAGCAACCCCGGTTGGAGCTATTGCAGAAATCGTGATCGTCGAAGTCCCAATCGAATTCAGAGTCTTTGGCGAGGCGTCTCACGAGGCCCAGGGGAAGCTCCACCCGGACCAGCTTGCGATCGTGTGGATCGTAGACCAGGACTCGAAGCTCGCGGGCCGGCCCCTCTTTTCCCGCCACATCATTGGCGAGTCGCCGGGCCTCGTCGAAATAGCGATCGGGGTTTGAAACGTGGGTGACATTGACGAAGCAGCCGGCGCCGGTGAGGGCCAGACTGAGTGTGATCGCAAGTCGTTGAAGCATGGGACTTTTTCTCCTGAATCGGTGGGCTCTGTATGCGATAACGCCTTGCCGGGAAGAAAGGTTCCAAAGGGGGCTTCCAAGGGATAATGACGGCATGGCTGAAGGCATTGGATTTTCCGGGATCGACTTTTCCGGCAAGGACGCTTGGCGGATGTTCAAGATCATGTCGGAGTTCGTGGAAGGCATCGATGAACTCCAGGAACTCGACCGCGGTGTGGCCGTTTTCGGCTCGGCGCGGTCCCAGCCGGGAAGCCGGGACTATGAGGATGCCAGGGCCATGGGGTTCGCCCTGGCCAAAGCCGGGTACGACGTGATCACGGGTGGCGGGCCGGGCGACATGGAAGCGGCGAACAAGGGCGCGATCGAAGGCAACGGCCGGTCGGTGGGCCTCGCCATCCACCTGCCCCACGAGGGCAAGCCCAATCCGTACCTCACCCACACCATCACTTTCAAGTATTTCTTCGTGCGCAAGGTGATGTTCGTGAAATACAGCCGGGCCTTCGTGGTCATGCCCGGGGGATTCGGGACGCTCGACGAGCTGTTTGAAGCGGTCACCCTGGTGCAGACGAAGAAGATCAAGCCCTTCCCCATCATCCTCGCCGGGGAGCGCGCGCACTGGCAGGGGCTCCTGGACTGGATTCAGACCTCGCTGGTCGCCCGTGGGAAAGTGGGGGCCGAGGACGTCAAGATCCTGCAGATGGCGGAGACGCCGGAAGCGGTGCTCGAGATCCTCAACAAGCATCAGATTGGAGCAGTGGCATGAGCGGAGTGCGTCGCGGGACGTTGATTGCGGGCGACGGGATCGGCCCGGAAGTGGTTTCGGCCACGGTGCGCGTGATCGAGGCCACCGGAGTGAAGATCGAGTGGGACTCTCAAATGGCGGGAGCCATGGCCATCGCCACTGAGGGCACGCCCCTGCCCCAGAAAACCCTCGATTCCATCCGCGCAAACGGCCTCGCCCTGAAGGGACCGACCACCACGCCCATCGGCAGCGGTCACGCTTCGATCAACGTGGCCCTGCGCAAGGGTCTCGATCTGTACGCGAACGTGCGCCCCATCAAGACCCTTCCCGGGGTCAAGAGCCGATACGACAACGTGGATCTCGTCATCATCCGCGAGAACACCGAGGATCTGTACTCGGGCCTCGAGCACATCGTGGTGCCCGGAGTGGTCGAGTCGATCAAGGTGATCACAGAGAAGGCCTCCACCCGCATCGCGCGGTTCGCCTTCAACTACGCGCGGGCCCACGGGCGCAAGCGCATCACCGCGGTGCACAAAGCCAACATCATGAAGTTGTCGGATGGCTTGTTCCTCGACTGCTGCTTGAAGGTCGCCGCGGACTTCCCCGACATCAAGTACGACGACATCATCGTGGACAACTGCTGCATGCAGCTCGTCCTCGACCCCACCCGCTTCGACATGCTCCTGCTCGAAAACCTCTACGGGGACATCGTCTCCGACCTGTGCGCGGGTCTGGTGGGGGGTCTCGGTCTTGCCCCCGGCGCGAACATTGGAGAGCAAGGCGCCACCTTCGAAGCGGTCCACGGCAGCGCTCCCGACATCGCGGGCAAGAACATCGCCAATCCCATCGCATTGATCCTTTCGGGCGCCCTGCTGCTCGACTACATCGGCGAACTCGAGGCCGGCAATCGGGTGAGGGCCGCGGTGGCCGATGTGCTCAAAGAGGGCAAGCACATGCCCAGGGATCTGGGCGGCTCCGCCTCCACGAGCGAGCTGGAAGAAGCCATCGCCACGAGGATCTCCGGCTGATCGGTCGAACGTCTCACCGGACCTTACCGATCGCGATTCTCGCCCTCGCCCTTCTCGGGTTTTCGGGTGTGGTCGCGGCGTGGCAGGACGATCCGCTGCCCGAAGGCAACGCCTATCTGCGAAGTCTGCTGTCGGATCAGCGGCAGCAGGACGACGCGATCAGCGACTACACCTACGACCTTCTGGAGGTCCGCGAGAACCTCGACAAGAACGGCATCGCCACCTCGAAGACCAGTCTGCGCTACGAGGTGTTCTATGTGAAGACGCGGCAGGTAAGGCGGCTGGTGGCACGGGACGGTCAGCCGCTATCCGCGAAGGAGCAGGCGTCGGTCGACCACAAGGCCGAGGAGCGGGCCCGGGCCATTCGCGAGGGGCAGGTGGTGACGGAGCAGGCCGGGGTCCGGCTTTCGCGGCTGTTTCCGTCGTTCGATCTCAAGACCGTGGGGCGGCGCGAGTTCCAGAACAGAAGCGCACTGGAATTCACCTTCAGGCCCTTGAGCGAAGACTCACAGAAGAAGGAAGTGGTGGGCATCGGCGACGATCTGCTCAAGCGACTCTCGGGGCGCGTGGTCATCGATGAACGCGACAAGCGGGTGATTCAACTCGAGGCGCGAAGCAGCGATGACATCCGCGCGAAGATCGCCACCGGCGTCAAACTGCGCGCCATCACGTTCGAGATCGAGTTCGTGCTCCTCGAGGACAAGGTCTGGCTGCCCGCCCGGGTGAACACCTTCGTGACGGCACGCGCCTTCTTCTTCAAGACGGTCCGCATCCGCCAGACCTCGACCTACTCCAACTACCGCAAGTTTCAGGTCGACACCGACGTCGCTCAGGCCGCGCGGGGGAAGCCTCGGTTCGATAGCAGGGTGAAGCCGATCATCTTGTAGAGGACGCGGGCGGCCACGTTGCCGTCCCACTCCGAGACGCCGGTGGGGTCGGGGGCCACTTCGACGAGGTCGAAGCCCACCACTTTCCGCCCGCTGTCGACGAGGGTGCGGAGCAACACCGTGATCTCCGCGAAGGAGAGGCCTCCGGGAACCGGTGTGCCGGTGTGGGGGCACAACACAGGGTCGAGACCGTCGATGTCGAAAGAGATGTAGTTGACCTCGGGAAGTTCGGCCACGATCCGGTTGCAGACGCGCCGCCACGACCCGGCATCCAGCAGCTCGCGCCGCACATCCGACTCGAAGAACGTCTTGATCCTGCCCCCGCTGTTCCGGATCGCCTCGTCTTCCTGCTCGCAGTAGTCACGGATCCCGACTTGAACCAGCCGGGCCACACTCGGAATCTCCCGGATCACGTTGTCCATGATCGAGGCGTGGGAAAAAGTGAAACCCTCGTAGGCCACGCGCAGATCGGCGTGCGCGTCGATATGAAGAATCCCGAGATCCTGGTACTTCTCGGCCATGGCGGCAATGGCCCCGAGCGGGGCGGAATGGTCGCCGCCCACGATGCCCACGATCTTGTCGCAGGCGAGCCAGGCCCGGGTCTCCTTCGCCACCCAGTCGTTCAAGCGCCGACCGAGGTCGTTCACCTGGTCGAGATTCACGAGCAGTTGCGGATCGCCTTTGGCGCCGCCGTTCTCGATGATGCCTTGGGCAAGGTCCTTCGCCTCATTGCTCCAGCCGCGCACGGTTTCCGAGATGGGCAACATGGCGATGCCTGCCTCGTAAGGCTTGCCGGTGTCGCGATCGAACAGATCCACTTGCTGGCTGGCCTTGAGAATGGCGGCCGGGCCATCGGCGGCGCCGGAACCATAGGAGACGGTGGCTTCCCAGGGCACCGGAATCAGGACCACGCGCGCGTCCTCCGGAGTGTGGGGGAGGCCAAAGATGCCGTCGGCATTCGCGGGGGCGTTCGGGTCGAACGTGTCGTGCATTCAACAATGAAGCTAGCACAGTGGTTCGCCACCACCGCCCCGAACCCGTGCCTGCAATGGGAGAATGCCCGCGACCATGCGTCAGGATCGTCCCGACTTCGCCACGGCCGAGGCTCCGGCCTCGGTGGGAAACCTGGCCACCGGCTTCGACATCCTCGGCCATACCATCCTGGGCCCCCACGACCGGGTCTGTGTGCGCCGGATCGGAGGCGCCAACGTGCGACTGCGCTCCGTCACCGGTGTGGTCACCGACCTCCCCGAAGAGCCGTCCCGGAACACGGCGCTGCGCGCCCTCGACGCCTTGCGGATCTCCCGGGAACTTCCCTTCGGCTTCGAGGTCGACATCATCAAGGGCATTCCCCTGGGCTCGGGCATGGGCGGATCGGCCGCCTCCGCGGTGGCCGCCCTCGTGGCCGGCAACGCTCTGCTCGATGAGCCGCTCGGCAACGCCTTGCTGTACCCCCTCGCCCTCGAGGGCGAAGTCGCGGCGAGCGGGGGTTACCACGGCGACAACGTGGGCCCCATGTTGTCGGGAGGGCTCGCCCTTGCCACCCGCGATCGACTGATCCCCATTCCGGTTCCAAAGGGCCTCATGTGCGTGCTCGTCCATCCTCATCTTGTAGTGGAGACCCGGCGGGCGCGGGAGGCGCTCGTAGCGCCTTATGCGATCGGCGACTTCGTGCCCCAAAGCGCCGCACTGGCGCAGATGCTGGTCGGCCTCTTCACCGGCGATCTGCGCTCTCTCCGCGCCGGACTCAAGGACGTTCTCGTCGAACCCCGCCGCGCCCATCTCATTCCCGGTTTCGCCGCGGTGAAGCGGGCCGCCCTCGACGCAGGCGCCCTGGGCTCGTCGATCTCCGGGGCCGGACCCAGTGTTTTCGCCTGGTTCGAGAACCGCAGCGCCGCGGAGGCCGCGACTCGGGCCATGCAGGGGGCCTTCTCGGACGTGGGGCTTGGTTCCGACGTCGTCGTTTCTGAGGTCGATGGACCAAAGGCCCGGCTCATTCCATGAAGTTCATCAGCACGAGCGGCCACGGTCTCGCGGTCGATCTGCAGGCGGCGCTGCTCGCTGGCCTCGCGCCAGACGGCGGCCTGTACGTGCCGGAGGTCCTGCCACGTCGGGACCTCGCCGAGTTCGACGGCGCGACCGCGCTTTCTGATATCGCGCGCGTCTTCCTGACTCCGTTCTTCGAGGCAGACCCGCTCCTCGCGGATCTCCCCGCGATCTGCGGGGAGAGCCTCGCCATCGAGACGCCGATGGTGGACGTCGCCCAGGACACTTTCCTGCTCGAGTTGTTCCACGGCCCCACCGCGGCCTTCAAGGACTACGGCGCACGCTTCCTCGCGCGAACCCTGGGCCGGATGCTGGAAGCGTCCAAGACCACCACCCCTCTCACGATCCTCGTGGCGACCTCAGGCGACACGGGCAGCGCGGTGGCCGCGGCCTTTCATCAAAGGCCCGGTTTCCGGGTGGTGATCCTGTTTCCGGAGGGCCGGGTCTCGAAACGCCAGGCCCACCAGCTCGGTTGCTTCGGCGACAACATCCTCGCACTGCGTGTGCCTAAGGGTTTCGACCCCTGCCAGGCCCTGGTCAAACAGGCGTTTGGCGACGCGGCCCTGCGTGAAGTGGTGCCGCTCTCTTCCGCCAACAGCATCAGCCTCGGCCGTCTTCTGCCCCAGGCCACGTACTACGCCTTTGCTTCCCTCCGACATTTCCGCGCGACCGGCGCACCGCTTTCTTTCATCGTGCCCACCGGCAACCTCGGCAATGCTGTGGCGGCGCTGATGGCGCGGCAATCCGGTCTGCCCATCGGGCGGGTGCTTTTCGCCACCAATGCCAATCCGACCATTCCCGAGTTTGTCGAGAGCGGCGACTACCGCGGCCGACCGAGCCTCAGCACGCTGGCCAACGCCATGGACGTGGGCGATCCTTCGAACGTGGCCCGCCTTCGTTTCATGTTGGAAAAGGACCACACCCTCTCGGGCCACCTCGCCGCCACATCGGTGGATGACCGGACGATCGAAGCGCGTATCCGCCAAGGCGAGGCCGACTACGGGCGGGTGTTCTGCCCCCACACCGCCTGCGCCATCGAGATGCTCGAACAGCAACGCCGCGCTGGCGCCGATGAGACGTTCTGCGTGGTGGCGACCGCCCATCCCGCGAAGTTCGAGGACGTGGTCGAACCCCTTATCGGTCACGCGGTGGAGCCTCCGCCCGCTCTCGCCGCAATGTTGGCCCGCCCCTCGGTGAGCGAGCCTCTGGACGCTTCCTACGAGAGCCTGAAAGCGCGCCTGCTCCGACGGTAGGATGCGCGCGAGATGAACCGCGAACGCCTGGTGTCGGTCGATGCGTTCCGCGGCGCCACCGTAGCGGCCATGATCCTGGTCAACAACCCGGGCGACTGGGGAAACATCTACGACCCGCTCGAACACGCGGCCGTGGCACTCATTCGCCGCCCCATGCACGACGGGCAAAACGCTCGCCCCTTGCAACCGAAAGCCACCAGTCGGGCTTCGCTGCACCCGCGGCACTTCAGTCGGGCAAAGGCGCGGCACAGAAGCCCGCAATCGCGGTACGCGAGAAGTTACTTCCGGGCATGGCGGGGGATGCGTACCGCAAGCGCCCCGTCGTCGATGGCGCCAAACAAGGTCCCGAGATTGTCGCGCACCACCTCGTAGAGCGCCGTGGTTTCGGGTCGATGGCGCCGATAGACGCGGGGTGCGGCTCTGTGGTTGGCGGGGCGGCCGCGGGAGGGGCACGCCACGATGCCGGTTGACGAGCGAGCCCGGCAGGCACTACGTCCACGCACTTCGCACGCGGCTGAAATGGCGGAGAGGAGCCCGGCAGGCAGTGGGTGCTGACCTTCCCGTTCTCGTGGAGACCAAGGCATGCCCAGGACCGCAAAGCCTGCCCTTGGGGCACGGCGAATTGCTCGGCCGACTCACCCAACTTTTCGTGGATTCGGTACAGGCGTTCTATGTCCGTCGAGCGGCGCGAGAGGGTGCTGTCACCCTTCGAGCGGATCGTGAAGGGATCCCGATTCCCTTCTCCCGGCCCGCCGGTCTTCGTGGGGACCGCCGCTTTTTCCGGTCTGACCTCGATGCTGTACTCCGGTCGCGGATCGAAAACCTGCCCCACCGGTCTTGGCGTGCCTTCGCCGTCGACCGCTCGCCGCGAAGAGTAATGGCAAGCCGCACAGCCGAACAGGATCGTCCAACGGGGAAATGGGGGAGTTGGCTTTCCGGAACTTGCCCACGCCCGCCCGGCGGGTGTACGTTTGCGGGAATCCGATCCAAGAAAAGAGGTTGGGTGGGCGAAATTAGGTCGTTGAGGTGACCGATGGCACAGGGGTCTCGCGAAATATCAGTTGTATGTGATACCGTATGAATCTCTTCGACGTCCTAGACGAGGAGAGGGCGGTCGTGACCCAGTGGCTCTCAAACAAGAAGAAGGTCCAAGCGAACGAAAGAGGTCGCCTTTGGGGACACTTGCTAAACCTGAAGAAATACGGCCTCGCTCGATTTGAAGGCCTTCAGTGGTTGGCTGGGCCTGAGGCGGACCCGTCCGGGCTTCATCGTATTCGAGTCAACGGCCAAGTAGCCGTCCGGGTGTACCTGTGTCGAGGCCCCCTCAGTATGGTCGCCGATGGTGAAATCACGCTCCTCTTTGGAACCTTTAAGGTCGACGGTTTGCCTATCCCAGCAGACGCGGGCGACAAAGCCCTCGCTAACAAGAACCGCATCAAGTCCGAATCAGACAGGGCCCCTTTTGGGCTTGTATAAAGGAATCATGGAACTAAGTCTCTTCAACGATCCGGAGTTCCGACACGGGTTCGTGAACTCGTACCAGGACAGCAAGCTTTCCGCGCAGATTGCAGCGATGCGCAAGGGCGCGACCCTGACGCAAAAGCAGCTTGGGGAGAGGCTGGGGGTACAGCAGTCTTGGATTTCCGCGCTCGAATCTGGTGATTACTCTCAGTGGAGCCTCCCGACGCTGCGATCTCTCGCTCAAGCTTTCGATGTGGCGCTCTCGGTGCGATTCACTACGTTTTCGGAGGTCATCGCGAGAATCGACGCGGACAGCGCCGAGGACTTCGATGTGGCGCCGGGATATGTCGCACCGGGCACTGATGCCTCAAATTCATTCCCCGACGAGACCGCTGAGATTCAGGGCACAGAGCTCACGGTGACAACGGCCGAGTCGGTCGCGAACGCCGGATCAGTCGACCTAAACGCTGCCTGGAGCCAGTACCTGGTGACCCGATTGGTCCCAACCGATGTGGGAGAGATAACCATCCTCGGTGCCGACGGCGCTCCTGCGCCTACGCCGCGTGCTGCTAACGAGGCCTTGGCCCTTGCCGCCTGAGGCATCAAAGCAGCCAGGCATCAGCATCGACGGGATGTTTCTGCAGTCGGCTCGCTTTTCCCATGCCGACGGGTTTCTGGATCTCCCCGTCGACACAAAGTTCACAGGATCCGTTCAGATACAAGCTTCGAACGCCCTACGTGGAGATGAAAAAGCAGCCCGGATCACGCTCACGGTCTCGGTCAATGAGCCTGAGAAACAGCCCTACTCCTTCGAGATTGCTGTCGTCGTCCAGGTAAGTGCGATCGAGGGTCAAGAGAACTTAAGAATCAGAGACTTCGTCGCCGCCCCGGCCGCGATCTCACTCGTCTACCCGTTCCTTCGCCAGGCTGTGGCAGACATCACCCTGAAGGGTCGTTTCGGTCCGGTCTGGCTAAACATGGTGAATCCTCAACTGCTGGTGCCGGCGGTCCCCACCTCCGCAAAGGTGCCCGAGGCCTCGGCCGAGCCGACCCGAAAGGGATAGCGTCCGCTCAAATGAAGCCAATCGTCCACCTTCACCAAACGAAGGATCCCGAGCGGTTTCACTTCGTGGCGATGCCGATCTCTGGAGGGTCCGACAGAGAAGAAAACCTCACAACCGAAGAGATCAGGATCCGATTGGCCGCCGGGCCTCCATCAACCAAATTATTCCTGCATAACGTTGAGGGGAGACAGGTCAACTCTTTGCCGGGACTCGAGTCTCTTGGCTTGGGAGATGGTGAGCCGACGTGCCGGCTTTGTCACGGGAGCGGGGCCGTCGGTGCAGAGGCCTGCCCCGAATGCTCGAGGCCTTGGGACCGTACTGCGGTATAACCGCGCGCCTTGCGGCTCTTTTGGGGCAGACCGCACGCTGAACCGCTACAGGGCGAATGAGAACGGCCCGTTTGACCTTAGGTCTTTGACTCTGTTGTCCCGGCTCAACTGGAGTGTGGCGACGCGATGGGTTCGAACCCTACCGCCCCGACCACCTCCTTTGGTTGGGGGCGGTGAACGACCCCGCCCCCCACAAACGAGGGCGCAAAGCGACCGACTTTCCGTTGGAGGGCTCGGCCTCAGCCGAGCCGGACAAGAAACCCCCATCGCCTCGGCGGGCGACAAACGAGCGCAGCGACTTTGCTCGCGCGTAGCCTCCCCTTGAGGATGGAGTGGGTCCGCGGAGCGGTGCCACTCAGAAAGCCCGCGTCCGCTCAGCCCAGACCTGACGGCGTCTCGGGTCGCGGGAGACGTTCTGCGTGGTGGCGACCGCCCATCCCGCGAAGTTCGATGACGTGGTGGAACCCCTTATCGGCCACGCGGTGGAGCCTCCGCCCGCTCTCGCCGCCATGTTGGCCCGCCCCACGGTGAGCGAACCGCTCGACGCTTCCTACGAGAGCCTGAAAGCGCGCCTGATCCGACGGTAGGATGCGCGCGAGATGAACCGCGAACGCCTGGTGTCGGTCGATGCGTTCCGCGGCGCCACCGTAGCGGCCATGATCCTGGTCAACAACCCGGGCGACTGGGGAAACATCTACGACCCGCTCGAACACGCGAAGTGGCACGGCTGGACGCCCACAGATCTCATCTTCCCGTTCTTCCTTTTCGTAGTGGGCGCGTCCCTCGCCTTCTCGTCGCGCGACACCACGCGGGCCGCCGGCATCAGAGCCCTGAAGATCTTCGGCCTCGGCTTCTTCATGGCCTTCTATCCGCGATTCAACCTCGAGACCGTGCGTATTCCCGGCGTCCTGCCCCGCATCGCCTTGTGCTATTTCGCGGCTTTCCTCATCAAGAAGTACTTTGGGCGGCGCGCGGTGGCGGGGATCGCCGCGGCCTGTTGTCTTGGCTATTGGTTCCTCATGACCCTTGTCCCGGTGCCGGGCGGCCTACCCCCAAACCTCGAACCCGCGACAAACCTCGGAGCCTGGCTCGATCGCCTGGTCTTCGGGAATCACCTGTGGGTGTCCTCAAAAACCTGGGATCCTGAAGGTCTGCTCTCGTCCCTCCCCGCGCTTGGCACCACACTCCTCGGGTATCTGGCGGGTTCGCTCTTTCGCGCCGGTCTCGGCGCCTCCGACATCATGAGGCGCCTGCTGATCTCGGGAGTGGTGATGACCATGGCCGGACTCGCCTGGGACAGCGTGTTTCCCATCAACAAGAGTCTGTGGACGTCTTCGTATGTGCTCTTCACGGCGGGCCTCGCCTCGCTTTTCCTGGCCGCGTTCTACTGGGTGGCCGACGTCAAGGGCTATCGCTCTGGCCTGCAGCCCTTCGTGATCTATGGAGTCAACGCCATCGTGGTGTTCGTGGCTTCGGGCCTTCTCGCCAAGACCATGGCACTCATCAAACTGCCACTCGACGGCGCCACCGTCTCGTCGCAGGTGTTCCTCTACCGCACGCTGTTCTTGTCCTGGCTCGCACCCATCAACGCCTCGCTCGCCTACGCGATGGCCAACGTCGCCTTCTGGTATGGGGTCTTGTGGTGGATGGACCGGCGGCGCATCTACATCAAGGTGTGACTATGCGTATCGGCATCGACCTCGGCGGCACCAAGATCGAAGGCGTGGTCCTCAGTGGTGAGGGTTTGATCGTCTCCCGCAAACGCGTCCCCACGCCCCATGGCGACTATCGCGGCACTGTCGATGCCATCGTCGAACTCATCCGCCATCTCGACGATGAAACCGGTCAGCATCCCACGGTGGGCATCGGCATGCCGGGCATCATCTCGCCCGTCACCGGCCGGGTGAAGAACGCGAACTCGGTGTGCCTGAACGGCTCCCCCATGGACAAGGACATCGCGGCCGCCCTGGGCCGGCCCGTTCGGGTGGAAAACGACGCGAACTGCTTCGCTCTCTCCGAAGCCAGCGACGGCGCCGCCCAGGGACGCGGCTGTGTGTTCGGTGCGATCCTGGGTACCGGAACCGGCGGTGGTGTGGTGGTGAACGGCCGGATTCTGGAGGGTCGCAACGCGGTGGCCGGCGAGTGGGGCCACAACCCACTCCCCTGGCCTGAGCCGGGCGAGTGGCCCGGGGATCATTGTTATTGCGGACGCACCGGCTGCATCGAGACCTTCCTGTCGGGCCCGGGCCTTGCGCGGGACTACAAACAATCCCTTCGGCCCGCTCGGCGTGGCCTCGCTGACTCAGGACAGGCAACGGGTGAGCCCATCGAACCGAAGGAAATCGTGAGGCGTGCCGGCGAGGGAGAGGCCGCGGCGATCGCCTGCCTCGATCGCTATGTGAACCGACTCACGCGCAGCCTCGCCAGCATCATCAATGTGCTCGATCCCGATGCCATAGTGCTTGGCGGCGGCCTCTCCGCGATCACGAGGCTCTACGCGGACGTCCCCGCGCAATGGGAGAAGTACGTGTTCTCCGACCACGTGGCCACCGAACTGCTCCCGCCGAGGTTCGGAGACTCGAGCGGCGTGCGTGGCGCCGCATGGTTGTGGCCACCGAGCGTGTAGCGTCATGGGGATGCAGCTCGCCGCACTTGCGTTGATCCTGATGCCATCACCCCCCGGGGGGTACTGGAGCACGGTGGCCGAATACGCGCGCGGAGACCGGGCCGTGGCCGTCCACGCCATCGACGCCATGACTCGGGCCGACCTCGCGGCGGCGCTGAAAGAAGCGAGCGCTCCTTTTGCCCCGCGGCCTTTGCGCGCGGCGGTGCTTCTCCACGCGGAGCGTGAGCGTGCCGATCGGCGCGAGGCCGTCGAAGGCAGCGGCGGCCAACCTGATTGCTTTGTCGGGCCTCACGGCTCGATGGCGGAGGCCCTGCTCAAACCAACGGCCGAACAACCGGGAGGACGCGCGTTCGTGGTGGATTTCGCGCTCGCCCAGTCTCTCCTTCAGCGATCGCTCCTCTGCTTCAAGAATGCGCTTTACTGGGCGGAGCTGGGACTCAAATCAGACTCGAAAGCGCCCGCGCTCTATTTCGCGGCCGCGCTCGCCGGCGAATCGCTTGGCACGTTCGGGATTGAACCCACAAGCGCCGGCCGGGGTGCCATCTCCGCGCAGACGCCGCGGAGAGGGACAGTTTTGGAGCGGGCCCAAGACCGGTACGAGAAGGCCCTGTCCCTCGAACCCGGACTCGTCGAGGCTCGTCTCCGATTGGGCCGCATGCAGGGGAACGCCCTAAAGCGGGACGCCGCGAGGAAGAACCTCGCCCTCGCCGTCACCCAGGCCCAAGGCCCCGTGCTCTATCTCGCGCGCTTATTCCTCGGACGGATCCTCGAAGAAGCGGGCGACCTCGACTCGGCCATCCAGCACTATCGAGACGCCGCTCGGGCGGAGGAGCTTCCGCAAGCGGCGAATGTCGCGCTCGCGCACGCTCTGACCCTGAAGGGCGACCGGGTAACGGCTCGCGAGGTGCTCGAGGCTGCTCTCGCTCGCGCCGGTCGCCGCGGGGGCGAGGAGCCGTATTGGTTCTACTTCGTCGGCAGCCCGACCGATGGCGAAGCCGCCTTCGAGCGCCTCAGGGCGGGTCTGGCGAAATGACGGGTCTCGCACGCGCCTTGACCCTGTGCCTCGCAACCACCGCTTCGGCCCAAACGGTGCCGTCGCCCCAGGTCCCGATCTTCGCCGCGCACGTTGAGTCCGTAGTCATTGACGCCTTCGTTTCCGGCCGACGGCCGAACGCGCCCCGGCTCGAGGTTCTGGACTTTGTCCTGAAAGACGACGGTGTGAGTCAGCCCTTCGACCTCATTCCCGCCGAGGAGCTGCCGATCCGTGCGGTTCTTGTGTTCGATACGAGCGGCAGCATGAAGGGCGACAAGCTCGACCGTCTACGGGCCGCGGCCGGGTCGTTCCTCGAGAAACTGGGTCCCCAGGATGAAGTGGCGCTCGTCTCCTTCTCCGAGGAGGTCGCCTGGCTCGCCCCGCTCAGTCGGGAGCATGCTCAGACGCGCGTCTCTCTGCTCAAGCTCCGCGCCGCCGGGGGAACATCAGCGCACGACGCGCTGTTCGCTGCCCTCCTGATCCCCGGCTCGTCATTCCGAACCCTGGTGGTTCTTTTCACCGACGGCGAGGACAATTCGAGCTGGCTCGATGAAAAGCAGCTTCGCAAGTTCGTCGAGAGATCGAACAGCCTGATCCACGTCGTCGCCGCGCGATCGGGCGACGCGGCCACGGGTTTCGGGCCGAGATACCGTGCGCCAGGCTCCTCGCACGTCAAGACCATGCGCGACCTGGCCGAGGTCACGGGAGGAGCGCTGGTCGAGGTCGACTCTCCTGCCCGGATCGAGGCCGCCTTCGCCGGAATCATCGAAGCGATGAGAGGCCGGTACGTCCTGCGCTACGACCCGGAGAACCCCAAGCCGGGCTGGCACAAGCTCGAACTCCAGCTCCGGTCGGGCAGCGGTAAGGTGCGTGGGCGCACGGGCTACTGGGTGGAGAAGCGATAGCTCGTCCGGCGTCACGGAGCGCCTACACGGTGGTGTCTCGTCGTTCCACCTTTCCATCCGCGTGTTTCGCGAAGCGGCCCTCTGTTCGCGCGTGAACGGGATCGTCGGACGCCCACGGCCAGCCGCCAAACTGGGTGCGGCGGTAGTCGGCGAAGGCCTGCTGGATCTGGGATTCGGTGTTCATCACGAACGGTCCGTATTGCGACACCGGTTCAGCGATCGGCCGACCCTGCAGAAGAAGGACCTCGCAATCGCTTTCTCCGGCGCGAAGTTCGATGTCGAGTGAACTCTTCACCTCGATGGCGGCGTGTGATGCCTGTTCGTGATCGCCGACGCGCAGGGAAGGACCGCTGAAGAAGTAGAGAGTGCGGACGGTGCGCTCGCCCAGGGCGCGGGGCAGAGTCCAGGCCGCGCCGTTTGAGAGCCGGATACTCCAGATGGCCACATCGGTGTCGGAGCGGCTGGCCCACGACTTCGGCGGAGGGGGCGGTGGCTGGCTGCCATCGAGCGCGCCCGCCACCACCGTGACCTCGGTGATACGGCCCGCGTCGTCCTTGAAGGTCCGTTGCGGAATCTCTTCGCCCCAGAGCATGGCGAAATGGGGAGCCACCATCTTGTCTTCGCCGGGGAGGTTGAGCCAGATCTGGAATAACTCCAAGGGATTCGGTTTCTCCGCTTCAAGGAGCGGAAACATCTCGCAGTGCACGATGCCGCTGCCCGCGGTCAGCCACTGCGCATCGCCGCGACCGAAGCGCGCGGTGGCGCCGAGCGAGTCGGAGTGATCGATGTAGCCTCGCCGAACCAGGGTGACGGTTTCGAAACCCCGATGTGGATGCTGCGGGAAACCCGGGACGGTGTGGCCGTGGTACATGCTCCAGCCGTCCTTGTAGGAAAAGTCCTGGCCGAGGTTGCGGCCCGTCAACGAAGCGCGGGGACCGAAGAGATCGTTGCCCGCGGGATAGGCGTCGTTGTGGTGCACACAGAAGAGGAAGGGATCGGAAGTCACCCAGGGAAACCCTAGCGGGCGGACGGAAGAGACGGGAGCGGTCATAGGCGGACTCTGCCATATCGGGCAGCAACGCCGAGAGTGACCTCGGATTTCAAGGTCACGCGAGGACAATCGTCGTCGTCGCGCGAGTACAACCCTCGCTCATGACGCTCTCGCTATTGGACTTAGCGCGTGGCACGACGGTTGCTCAGTAGTAGAGGCTCAAGGAGACACATATGAAACGAATTGCACTCGCAGCCGCACTCACTCTTGGCGTTCTTGCTTACGCGACACCCGCCCAGGCGGCGGACGTTCGTATCGGCATCCAAATCGGGTCGGATCGCGGTTACGGGGGCTCGCGCGGTTCGTATGGCCGGGACTACTCCCGCATCGCTTTCGACAACGGGTATCGCGATGGGCTCCGCCTGCGCATCGCATACCGTGGCCGCGATTCCGGCTATCGCAGCGACTACGGCCGTCGTTCCTCCTACACCGAGGCGTATCGCCGCGGCTACATCGAGGCCTATCGGCTTTCGATCTCGAGTCGCGGACGCTACGAGCGCTGGGACGACCGCGGACGGAACAACCGATACAACGATCGCTACGATCGATCGAACCGTCGCTCCAATCGATACGACCGCTACGACCGCCGCTGACCGTTGAGACGGTCCTGCAGGGGACCGTCTCGTCGACTTCGCACCTCGGGCCCGCGTGATCAAACACGCGGGCCTTTTCTTTGCTTTGCTCGAGAGAACGAGCACGCGGACGTCCATGATGATGAGCCGGAATTCTGGGCCCCCGGAAAAGGACCCGAACCAGAGCCAGGCGGAACTACTCTCGCCCCACTCTCCCGGAACCTGCAAAGGACCCGCCATGCCCGAATCAAGAAGAGAGAGCCCCGCGCCCGCCCCACCTCGCCTGCTGGACCGAGTGCGCGCCGCCATCCGGGCGCGCAACTACAGCCCACGAACAGAAGAGGCCTACGTCTTCTGGATACGCACGTTCATCGTCTTTATGGGCAAGCGCCACCCCGACACGATGGGCGCAGCCGAGGTCAACCTGTTTCTGAGCCATCTCGCGATCTCACGCAAGGTCTCGGGCTCCACTCAAAACCAAGCGTTGGCGGCGCTCCTGTTTCTCTACCGCCGCGTCCTTAATCGCGATCCCGACGCCATGCCCGGACTGATCCGCGCGAAAAGGTCGATTCGCCGACCCGTCGTGTTGTCTCCGCGGGAAGTGTCCGCAATCCACCAGCAGCTCCGCGGCCTGCCTTCGCTCGCCGTTGTGTTCATGTACGGCTCGGGACTTCGGCTACTGGAGACACTCAGCCTCCGGGTACGGGACCTCGACTTCGAACGGGGCGAGATCGTCGTGGTTCTTGGGAAAGGACTGAAGGACCGCCGAACCATCCTTCCGAAGGAAGCGGTGCGCCTACTGAAGGCACACCTCGAACAAGCCCAGCAAGAGCACGTCCGTGCCCTCAATGCTGGCCGTGGCCGTGCTGTTATCCCGGAGGCGGTGGCACGCAACACGCCGGAAGCCGCCTACGAATGGGCGTGGCAGTGGGTTTTCCCAGGGTCATACATTCGCGGCGCCCGCCCGCCGGGACGCCGTCACCTCCACAAGAGCGTGATTCAGCGCGCCTTCTCCCGAGCGGCCCGACTCGCCGGAATCACCAAGGAAGCCTCGTGTCAAAGCCTGCGGCATTCATTTGCTACCCACCTTGTGGAGGCCGGCGTGAACATCCGAGTAGTGCAGGAGCTGATGGGGCACAAGAACGTGGCCACAACGATGATCTACACTGGCGGCCTGTATCGTGGAGACCGAGGAATCTGGAGCCCGTTCGATGCCATTCCCACGCAGCGTTTTCTCCCCCAACCCCGACACGAAGAAGACTAGGTCGCGAACCTATCGCGGCCTCCCCCGCTGCGTCGATTGGCCACAAGCCATGACTTATCAGGCGCTTGCTGCAGACACTCTCCAGGCCGGAACCAAGGCTAGGTCGCATCGCCAGCGACCTAAGCCAAACTATGTCGATCGACCCAATCGGTGTTATGCGGGCCCAGGCGCGGAGAGCGGCTGTGAGTGAGCATTGGGAGATGTACGCCCAGC